>JAEEGL017106709.1_pt1 | contig 53882 bp, 43 predicted proteins | sample 9134231 | NCBI WGS metagenome assembly JAEEGL01 (sample SAMN16246548, study PRJNA631951) | gut metagenome | biome: gut microbiome; feature: rumen; material: fiber-attached | host: Bos | place: Iran: Karaj | collected 2018-10 | reverse complement strand
TATTAATGGAATAGTTTTAAACAAATACACTGAACAAGGCGAATTTGTCACCATTGGTAAACCATTGTTTAAAATGGCAGATATAGAGAATATGTATTTGCGGGCATATATCACTTCTTCACAACTTGCAAGAGTAAAAATTGGACAAGATGTCAAGGTTTTTGCCGATTTCGGAGGTGGCGACCGTAAAGAGTATCAGGGTGTAGTTACATGGATTTCAGAACAGTCTGAGTTTACTCCAAAGACTATCCTGACCAATGATGAGCGTGCTGACTTAGTCTATGCTGTCAAGGTTGCCGTAAAGAACGATGGAATTATTAAGATTGGCATGTACGGAGAAGTTAGAATTAATGACTAGGATTTAGGAGTAATTAGTCTGCTTATGTATGCAGTAGAGGTAAACAAGGTGAAGAAGCACTATGGCAAGGTATGTGCCTTAAATGATGTGTCTTTTACTGTCTCGAGGGGTGAGGTCTTCGGACTCATTGGCCCTGATGGAGCAGGAAAGACAACGCTTTACCGGTTGCTGACCACCTTGTTACTTCCTGAAGAAGGATGGCTGAAGATAGGTGGCCTTGATACGGTGAATGATATGAAGGAGATTCGTAAATGTGTTGGCTACATGCCAGGCAAGTTCTCTCTCTACCAAGATCTCACTGTTGAGGAGAATTTGAAGTTCTTCGCTACACTCTTTGGCACTACCATCGAAGAGGGTTATGACTCCATTAAGGTTATCTATTCACAGATTGAGCGATTTAAGAACCGCAAGGCAGGTGCTTTATCTGGGGGTATGAAACAGAAGTTGGCTCTATCATGTGCTTTGGTTCATAGTCCAAGTGTGCTCTTCCTTGATGAACCCACCACTGGTGTTGATCCTGTCAGCCGTAAAGAGTTCTGGGAGATGCTGGGCACCTTAAAAGAGCGAGGCATCACCATCATAGCCTCTACACCATACCTTGATGAGGTACGTTGTTGCGATCGTGTGGCCTTTCTTGATCATGGTGCCATTCGTGGAATTGGCACTCCTGAGGTGATTCTCAATCAATTCAAGGATATCTTCAATCCTCCTGGCCTACAACACAATAAGACCTCAGAAGTGATGGGGAAGAATGTGATTGAAGTCTCCCATTTGGTAAAGGCATTTGGTAGTTTCCACGCAGTTGACGACATCAGTTTCTCTGTAAAGAGAGGTGAAATCTTTGGTTTCCTGGGCGCTAATGGTGCTGGTAAAACAACTGCAATGCGTATGTTGACAGGTCTTTCTCAACCCACAAGTGGTACGGGCACTGTTGTGGGTTATGACATACGTACTCAATACGAGGATATTAAGAAAAATATCGGGTATATGAGTCAGAAATTTTCGTTATATGAAGATCTAACTATAGCCGAAAACATCCGCTTATTTGCAGGTATTTATGGCATGAGCGATGATGAGATCAATAGTAAGACGGATGAATTGCTCGAAAAGCTGCATTTTACAGAACATAAGGACGATATTGTAGCGTCTCTTCCTTTGGGATGGAAGCAGAAACTGGCATTCTCAGTCAGCATTTTCCACGAACCTGGCATCGTATTCTTGGATGAGCCGACTGGTGGGGTTGATCCTGCAACGCGTCGTCAATTTTGGGAACTAATATACGATGCTTCTCAAAGAGGTATCACTGTGTTTGTAACTACTCATTATATGGATGAGGCAGAATATTGCGACCGTATCTCCATCATGGTGGATGGCAAAATCAAAGGAATGGGAACACCTGATGAACTGAAACATATGTTTAACCAGCCAGATATGGATCATGTTTTCACCTACCTGGCTCGTCAGGCAAAAAGAATGGGAGATTAATGTAATGAAGCTATTTTTCTCATTCATATTAAAAGAGGCAAAACACATTTTGCGTGATAACCGTACTATGCTGATCTTGTTTGGTATGCCTATTGCTCTGATGCTGCTTTTTGGTTTTGCCATCACAACAGATGTGAGAAATGTGCGTACAGTAGTTGTCACTTCTTCCATGGATTATCAAACACAGCAAGTTATCGAAAGGCTCAATGCTTCTGAATATTTCGTTATCGTTACCACCGTTCCTTCACCACTAGAAGCTGAGCGACTAATTCGTAACCAAAAGGCAGATATGGCTATTGTTTTTGGGACAGATTATGCCACTAAAGGCTCAGGCATCCAGCTAATAGTGGATGGTTGCGACCCCAATATGGCACAGCAATGGACTACTTATGCTCAGCAAACCATATTGGCAAATGCACCTTTAGTAGCGAATGTAGGAGAGGGAGTAGTTACTGTTGTCAATTTGAAATTGTTGTATAACCCTCAAATGCGTTCTGCCTACAATTTTGTTCCTGCTATCATGGGCATGTTGCTGATGCTGGTGTGTGCTATGATGACATCCATCTCCATCGTTCGCGAGAAAGAACGTGGTACAATGGAGGTATTGCTTGTTTCTCCCGTCAAGCCTTTGATGATTATTATTTCTAAGGCTATCCCTTATTTGGTTTTAGCATTCTTTATCCTTACCTGCATCCTCTTGATGGCTCGTTTTGTCTTGGATGTCCCCTTGCAGGGTTCTATAATTTGGATTTATGTTTTATCTACTATATATATATTGTTGGCATTATCCCTGGGTCTACTCATCTCGAATATAGCGCAGACTCAGTTGGTGGCATTGCTGATGTCGGCAATGGTATTGTTGCTGCCTATTGTCATGCTTTCTGGTATGTTGTTTCCAATAGAGAGTATGCCTCAAATTTTGCAGTGGATTTCTGCTGTTATACCCCCTCGATATTATATTCAGGCTATGCGCAAGTTGATGATTATGGGTGTAGGTATTCAGGAGGTAGCCAAAGAGTTGTTCATTCTCCTTGGATTTACCATAGCCCTTTTGGGATTGGCCTTAGCTAAATTCAAACAACGACTTGAATAATATGACGCTGAAATATCTCATACATAAAGAGTTTTTGCAGATTAGGCGCAATAGTTTCCTGCCTCGTCTTATTTTTGTCTTCCCCATCATGATTATGTGTGTGATGCCGTGGGTAATGAATATGGAGGTCAAGAATATTGTAGTGGATGTGGTAGATAACGACCGAAGTATGCTATCCCAGCAATTGGTTCATAAGGTAGAATCCAGTAACTATTTCATCTTTAATGGGCAGAAATCTTCTTATGATGAGGCTTTAAAAGAAATCGAGCATACCCAGACTGATGTGGTGCTGGTCATCCCTCCTGATTACGAAAAAGATATGACTAATGGCCAGATGCCCCAGGTTCTCATTGCTGCCAATGCCGTTAATGGAACAAAAGGTTCCATGGGCTCTGTCTACTTATCACAAATTGTAGCATCTAATAGCAGAAGTATTTGGTCTACAAGCAAAAATAGTCAATCATCCACGAAAGTCTTATCGCTCTACAATAAAAACCAGAACTACAAAGTTTTCATGATTCCAGCATTGATGGCAATCTTGATGATGATGCTCTGTGGATTCCTCCCTGCCCTCAACATTGTGGGAGAAAAAGAAGCGGGTACTATCGAGCAAATGAATGTAACTCCTGTCAGGAAGTGGGAATTTATTTTGGCCAAGCTGATACCTTATTGGCTCATAGCCATCTTCGTCATGACAGTATGCTTCTTGTTGGCATGGCTTGTCTATGGCATTACTTGCCAAGGTAACCTTGCTTTGGTTTATCTCATTGCCATGCTGCTGGCCTTATTCTGGAGCTCATTTGGACTTATCGTTTCCAATTATAGCGACACCATGCAGCAAGCCATCTTCGTCATGTGGTTCTTTGTAGTGTGTATGATGTTGCTTAGTGGCCTCTTTACCCCTACTCGTTCTATGCCAACTTGGGCATATCTGACTACCTATATCAACCCCATGCATTATTTTATCGATGCAATCCGCACTGTCTTTATCCGTGGGGGCGATTTTCATAGTATATATCACCAAGTCCTTGCCCTTGCCTGTATAGCCATCTCCATGGGTGGATGGGCCATACTGAGCTATCGTAAAAATAGTTGATGATATTTTACCAATCCATCTAAAGGAGCTCTTTCTATGGTACCGATAGTGAATTGGTGGAAGGATGCAACTTTTTCGAGTATCTCGCGGAAAAACCAAGCAATGGAACCACAGAAGTGGATGGGGTGATGCTGGTAATCGTATTGCATCAGACAACGCGTGCAAAGCGCCTCGAAGTTGGCAGCGATTAGTTGATATATCCTATCATCCTGGCGATGTTCATAGATAAAAGGCGCAAAACTTGCCAAGAAACGGTTAGCATAAGGTTGACGATAGACCCGTTCGATAATCTTGCCTGCATCCAAATTGAAAGTCTGTTCAAACTCCTGCTTTATTTCTTCTCCCAATAGCCCCTTATAAAGTGCGCCAATGAAGAGTTTGCCTAATACAGATCCACTGCCCTCATCTCCCAAGATAAAGCCCAATGACGAAACATTTTTCGTGATGTTTGCTCCATCATAATAGCAAGTATTAGAGCCTGTTCCTAAGATACAGGCGATACCCGGCTCATGACCGCACAAGGCTCGTGTCACCCCCAACATATCAGAGTTTACCTCACAAACACCTGTAATGTTCAGTTTACTTCTCAGCACCCGTTCCATCAAAAGAATCTTGTCATATATGCAACCTGCCCCATAGAAAAACACATCATCTATTCGGGTAGAGGGTAACTGAGGTACAAGAGCCGAAGCTACCTCATCGACTAATTGCTCCTCACTCTGTTGGTAAGGGTTCATGCCTTTAGTGGAATAGTATTGTTTTCCGCCTCTATCGTCGATGAGGCACCAATCGGTCTTGGTTGAGCCACTATCTGCTATCAGTATCATGATTATTGAGTTTTATAAGTCATCTTTCTTTACGAGGGCACAAGCACCGAGGGTGGCGATGCAACATACCATTATCCAGATGAAAAAGCCTGTATAGCCCATCATCTCCTGCAGCCATCCGGCAATCATGCCAGGCAACATCATGCCTAATGCCATAAATGCCGTACAGATAGCGTAGTGGGCAGTGGCTTGTGGCCCTCGAGCATAATGAATCAGGTAGAGCATATAAGCTGTAAAGCCAAAACCATAGCCAAACTGCTCAATGCATACAGCCAAAGAAACCAAGAAAATGTTCTGTGGTTGGTAAAAGCTGAGTAACACATACACCAAATTAGGGAGGGCAAGACTCAATGCCATAGGCCATAACCACTTTTTGAGTCCACCTTTTGACGCACAAATACCACCAATGATGCCACCAATAGTTAAGCCAATGATACCCACTGTGCCATATACTACACCTACTTCAGAGGTGCTTAGGCCAAGTCCGCCTTTGTCTATTGGGTCCAACAAGAAAGGATTGATAATCTTCACTAATTGAGCTTCAGGCAAGCGATAGAGCAACATAAAGAGGATAGCCACCCAAGCGTGTTTCTTGCGGAAGAAAGAGACAAAGGTTCCAAAGAACTCTTGAGCGATATTCTTGACGGTTGTATCTGCTGAGGCTTTGTCTGATAGAGGCTTTGGCAAAATAAGGCGATGGTAGATGAAAAAGGCCAGAAACAGACCTGCCAACACATAGAACGTGATGCTCCAAGCCATGTTGATGTCCATCCGTTTTTCCAATTCACCCGCAAGGATTACCAACAATCCTTGGCCGGCTATAGTAGCGATGCGGTAAAAGGTACTACGAATGCCCACGAAGAAGGCTTGGTCTTCTTCATTCAATGCCAGCATATAATATCCGTCGGCAGCAATGTCGTGGGTAGCAGAACTGAAAGCCACCAACCAGAACATCGCCAATGACCAAGCAAAGAAAGAGTTGACGGGTAAGGTGAACGCCACACCAGCAAAGCCTGCACCTATCAATAACTGCATGGCAGTAATCCACCAGCGTTTTGTCTTGAAAAGATCCACGAATGGGCTCCAGAAAGGTTTGATGACCCAAGGCAGGTAAAGCCATGAGGTGTAGAGGGCAATATCTGTGTTTGATATACCTAACTTTTTATACATGATGACGGAAATTGTCATTACTGCCACATAAGGCAAACCTTCAGCTAAATACAAAGTGGGTATCCACGACCAACCTATATTTACTTTTCCCATATCTCTACTTCCTTTTAGTACATTTTTTCAACTTTTGCACCTTTATAATAGTGCAACAGGATTTCCTTATATTTGAATCCCTGTTCACCCATCACAGCTGCACCTATCTGACAGAGCCCTACGCCATGTCCCCAACCTGCACCATGAAGTATGAACTGAACAGGAACTGGGTCATCCCCTTCTTCTTTCTCGATTGTAAAGGCAGAACTAAATAGATGGGATTTCGATAAGGTCTTGCGTATCTCCAGTTCTTTACCTATGATAAGGGTTCGCTTGCTTCCCACTATCTTCAGTCTGAAGATACGCCCGCTTGTACCTCGTGCCAGAGGCTCCAGGTCAAAGATATCGCCAAAATCAATGCCTGTATTGGTAAGCAGCAAATCATGCAGTTCTTGTTGGGTGTAAGTCACTGTCCAACGATAGAAGTCGGTCGTTTGCTGGTCATAGTTCACCATTACCTGATTCAGAATATGCTGGTCGGCCATTCCACAATATGGATCGATAACGCCCATCAGATAAGGGTAGTCCTTGTCTTCCCAGCAAGTACTGAATTTTTCGGTAACACCTCCACAACATTTAGAAAAGCGAGTGTCGCAAATCTCACCATTAAAAATAAGAATCTCACCTCGGGTTTGCTCTACTGCTTCTTTGGCAGTATCAGTAGTCACTTTTCCCACACCTTGGTAACGTTGACAATGGTCATCAGCACACACATCGTAATGCTGATGAGCGGAACGGTTGTACCACCTTATAATCTCGTCATCCGATTCAGCACCACATGACTGATGGGTGTCATTTTTCTGGGATGTAAGTTGCGCCAATAACCAACTTCGTGAAATTACAGCATGAGCTTTGAGGAGTTCTAACGAAGCAGTAGCACTCATTTCGCTTGATATCACACTGGCGAGATAGCATTCAGTGCTGATGATATTGATGGCAGTAATCTCGCCGTTTTCTATGATGAGTCTTAAAGCACCCTGAAAACATTGGTCTTCCTCTTGTTGCCAATGGAACTGCTTGCCTATCATCACGTTCTTCAGCTCTATCAGATTATTCTCAGGGTCAATGGGGAAGAACAATAGTTCTTTGGTACTGCCTCCATTCCATTGTATCAAGTTGTTTTCCAGACAAACAATCTGTTCTCCCTCTATAATTCTCTGGATGGGGGCAGGGTTTCCTTTGGGGGTTACCACATGGTACTTGCCATGAAGCGTGAAAGATATCTTTTTGCTTGATAATAAGCCTACTTGTATCTCAGGTTCTTGCATTGATATTATGTTTAAATATTTCTATATCTGTTTCTTGCCAACATACCTCTCTAAGGATATGTTCTAACAGAGAGGCGTCCAGCCGTTCAAAGTCCTCCTCTCTTACGGTGATGAACACCCCACCCAAATCTACAGAAGCCGGACTGATGATCATTTGCTCTTCGCTCTCAGCAAAATAGCAGGAGGGACGATGTTTGATGCGAGGGAAGATAAAGGTAAACCATTGGTTGCCTTCGTGGTAACATAAGACATTAATCATTGACATAGGTAATGCTTTGCATATTCTCTCAAATAAGACTACCGCATCATTCGCCTCATCAGCAATCATCACCAAAGTGTTGCGAGGATCATTCGTCATTAGGTGCAGACGAGCTTGTCCTTCCACATCCAAGTGTTCGCCAATTCTATCTTGCCATTGTTGTTCAATGGGCATGAAAAGTCGACTTCCTGCCTGAAAGTGCATATGGTCAGGTGCAGAAGCCCCACATTGCGGACCATTAAAAAAAATGGTAAAAAGGGGCAAATCTGCAGCTAAAGCCAGCATATCTCCAAATCTTCCTTCCAGTTGTTGGGGTATATGTTCGTAGGTAGGTATGGTAAGATGTAGTGGAAAAATTGGGAAAGGATTCTCCAATATTTCATACTTGCCTTGCCAGTCTTTGCTGGGTTGTGTGGGAGGTCTGTTCTCTTTGCAAAGGAAACAGGGTCTCTTAGCAATGCTGTTGGCATCGGTCTTAGCTGCAGAAGAGCGAACGCGTGCAGCATTAAATTGAACATTGAATGCCACATTCCCCACCTTTATGGTTTTTGTATGAATATGTTTAAAGTTACTTTCCATGTTTTTTGTTCATACGTGCTTTCAGTTCCCACGTCCTGATACGATCTTTGTAAAGGTTATTGGCATTCACCTGGAAAGCATCGAGGGCAGCATCAGAATTACCACTCCACCTGCGACACAGATAAAGGACATCGTAAATGCGACCAATCTGGTAGTGCCTGCTGATAGCCAAGCCTACGGCATAGTCTTCTCCATAGCTCACATTAGGGAAACCTATCTCCCTAATGACAGGAGTATAAAAAGCCCGAGGTGCTCCTAAACCATTGATGCGCAAAGCGTTGTTGCGCCCATTCTCTGGTGTCCATTCCTTATGATCAATAATGCCAGGAGGCAAGCTATTCAAGTCAAAGTCAGTCATTCGATAAGTACCAATCACCATTGCACATTGTTGTTGATAGAAAGTTCCTACTATCTTACTGAGTGTATGTTCGTCACTATATAGATCGTCACTGTCCAACTGGATGGCAAATTTGCCACAAAGCGGATGGTGAATACCCATATTCCAACAACCACCTATGCCTAAGTCAGTACGTTCTGGTACCACATGAATCACCCTTTCGTCAACAGCTAACTTATCAATAAGCTCGGTAGTGCCATCGGTAGAGTGGTTATCTACCACTATTACGTTAAATGGGAAGGTGGTTTGCTGTTGCAATACAGATTTGATGGCATCCTCAATAGTCTTTACCCTATTTTTGACAGGGATAATGACTGAAGCCTCATATTCGAATGGTTCTTTGTTGAAGTCGATTGACTCAAATTGTGGAGCCAGGTAGCCGCCTATCTCCTTCAAATGCTTTGTACATGCTAGTTCCATCTCAATTTGTCGTTCTCTGTTGCGAGGATCCACATAGTCAAACTGCTTCTGACCACTCTTGCGTAGGTCGAGTTCCTGTTCAGTATAAAGGTATTCGTTTATATGTACCAACTCGTATTTTTGTGACAGCTTCAGTCGTAAGTCATAGAATCCTGCATAGCGGTAGTCAGCTTTCATCCGACTAGATGCCTCTTGCAAAGCAGAGGTTCGCAACATCACCACAGCTCCAAAGTCAAAGTCATCTCGTAAGGAGCCAAGTTGATAGTCAATGACGGGTGATTTTTCAGTCTGTCCATTCTTCACCACGTACCTGTCAGCATATACCATAGCGGCTCCTGTAGCATCCATTACCTGCTTCATGCGAGCCTCAGCGAGATAACTCCAAGCCACCTCAGTATCTTTGATGTGTAGTAGGGTATAAGTGCCTTTGGCTTCTTCAGCAATCCGTCTTATCTCTGCCGAAGAAACAGCATTGAATATTATCATTTCCATTATTTCTTCTTTATTAGACATAAACCTATAAAGGTAAACAATGCATTCATTATTAAAATTTCATAGCTGAACTGGTAGCCATTGAACCATTGCACAGAATTCTTATCCAAAATGAAGCAGCACAACGGTGCTAGTATAGCTACAAAAGGAATCAGTTTGTCGTGTACTTTCCACTTGGTCAATATGCCAAAGGCAAACATGCCTAAGATAGGACCATAGGTATAACTGGCAAGGATATACACAGCATCAATCACACTGGTATTGTTCAATAGGTTAAATACCAAAATACTGATACCCATCACCACAGCCATTCCGATATGTACCCATTGTCTAGTCTGTTTCACTTTGTCTTCGCCTTTTCCTTTGATGCCTAAGATATCGACAGTGAATGAGGTGGTAAGTGCTGTTAATGCCGAACCTGCTGCAGAATAGGCGGAGGAGGTAAGGCCAATCACAAACAAGATACCAACGATAATAGGCAAATAACCGCCTGTTGCCACGATGGTAAACAAGGTGTCGCTTTTTTCTACTACAATACCTTTACTATCCACGAAGATATACAACAAGGCACCCAACATGAGGAAGATAGAGATAACTACAAACTGTAACACCATGCTTACCACCATGTTCATCTGACTTTCTTTAGAGTTGCGGCAACTCAGGTTGCGTTGCATCATGTCTTGGTCCAGTCCATTCATGGCAATCTGGGTAAACACGCCTGCCAAGAACTGCTTCCAGAAGAATTGCTTGCTATTCACGTCGTCAAAGAAAAACACCTTGCTCAGTTTGTCATCACCTATAGCAGTCATCATGGCTCTCCAATCCATACCCAAGCTCTTGGCGATAAACCATATGCAGAGTACTACTGATACAATAAGGCAAATCGTTTTCAGTGAGTCCGTCCAGATGAGACTCTTCACGCCCCCTTTATAGGTATAGAGCCAAACTATCAGTATGCTTACTATTACATTCAGTATGAAAGGCAGATGGAATGGCTCAAAGATAAGTAATTGGAAAGTAAGGCATACCAAATATAGACGTACTGCTGCACCTAACATTTTAGAGATAAAGAAGAACCATGCTCCTGTGTGATAGGAATTGATGCCTAAACGTTGCTCTAAAAATTGATAGACACTGACCAGTTGCATTCGATAAAAAAGTGGTGTCAGTACTAAGGCTATCACTAACTGTCCTGCCATAAAGCCCATTACCAACTGCAGATAGCCAAACTGAGAAGCGCCCACCATACCAGGTACAGACACGTAGGTCACACCCGAAATGCTGGCGCCTATCATGGCAAACGCCACCATATACCATTTAGATTGTTTGCCTCCTTGGAAGAAACCTGCGTTGTCGGCCTTTCGTCCGGCCCAGTAGGAAACGCCGAACAGCACGGCAAAGTAGGCCAAAACTGTTACGATTACTGTTATTGGTGTCATATCGTTGTCGTTTATTGCTCACAAAGATACTATATTTCTATTAGCAGCGCAACGAACTTTCCATTTTGTTTTATGAAAAGTATGCTTTATCCTGCCCAATCTTCCCTATCTAAGTTACGATATCCTATGGCTTCTGCCAGATGATGGCTCTGCACCAACTGGCTTCCCTCCAAATCGGCTATGGTGCGAGCTACCTTGAGGATACGATCGTAAGCTCTTGCACTAAGGTTTAGTTTGTTCATAGCTGTACGAAGCAGGGCTAAGCCGTCAGCATCGGGTAAGGCATATGTTCGAAGGAGTTTGGGTGTCATTTGGGCATTACAATGCACATGAGGTATGTCTTTATAGCGTTCTTCCTGAATTTTACGGGCTTTGATGACTCGCTCACGTATCACGCGACTTGGTTCACCAGCACGTTGTGAAGAGAGTTCTTCGAAGGGTACGGGAGCCACCTCAATTTGAATATCGATACGATCCATTAAAGGGCCTGATATGCGACTGATGTATTTCAGTACCTGCCCTGGTGAACATACACAAGGGTGGGTAGGATGATTGTAATAGCCGCATGGACAAGGGTTCATTGCTGCTACAAACATAAAGCTAGCAGGATAATCCACCTGTGTACGTACCCTGCTGATGCTGATACGACGATCCTCCAAGGGCTGTCTGAGGACTTCCAGCACATCCCTTTTAAATTCAGGAAGCTCGTCCAGGAAAAGAATGCCATTGTGGGCTAAGCTGATTTCTCCTGGAAGTGGATAACTGCCTCCTCCTGTCATAGCAACCGTAGAGATAGTATGGTGTGGATTTCGGAATGGACGATGGTAAATCAATCCCCCTTCCTTGTTCAATTTGCCTGCTACAGAATGAATTTTGGTGGTTTCCAGACTTTCAGCTAATGACAATGGAGGCAGGATAGTGGGCAATCGTTTGGCTAACATCGACTTGCCGCTACCAGGACTGCCTACAAGCAGTAGGTTATGACTGCCAGCTGCAGCAATTTCCATTGCACGTTTTACTTGCTCTTGTCCTTTCACATCCGTAAAATCGAATTCAAACTCTTGCTGATGATTATAAAACTCCTCTCGAGTGTTCACTTCGGTGGGTGCTAGGGTATGCTCATTCCCTTTGAAGAAATCTACCACCTGACTCAAGTTTTCGGCTCCAAGAATGGTGAGATTGTTCACTACTGCTGCTTCTCGGGCATTTTGATGAGGGAGGATGATACCTTTTAAACCCAGCTCACGTGCCTTGATGGCTATGGGCAAAGCACCACGTATAGGCATCAGTCTACCGTCAAGCCCCAACTCACCCATTAGCATATATTCTTCCAACTTTTGGGAGGGCAATACCCCAACAGAAGTGAGAATGCCTATAGACAAAGGTAAGTCATAGGCAGAACCCTCCTTGCGAATGTCGGCAGGAGCCATATTTATTAAAATGTCAGTATTTGGGAAAGTGATTCCTAGCACATTAAAAGCCGCAAACACACGTTGCTGGCTTTCTCTTACAGCTGAATCTGGGAGTCCTACTAATGAAAAGCTACAACCTTTTTGGCTGTTAACTTCGATGGTAATCAGCGTCGCATCTATGCCTTGTAGGGCAGCTGCTAAAACTTTTGTCAACATATTGTTATGAACGATTAAGTTGGTTAATATGTATTTTACTTTTTCTTTTCTTTCTTTTCTTCTTTCAGCTCCTTCAATTTGTCTTCAAGTTGCTGTTTTGTTAGATTATAGCCTTCTATTATACCATTGGGTGTTATCAACACATTGGCAGGCAGATATCTGATATCAAACATCGTGACTGGTTCAGAGAGCCACCCTTTGGCATCACATCCCTGTATCCATTCCAACGTATCTTTCTGTACGGCTTCTTTCCATTTATTACGGTCAATGTCAAGTGAGATACCCCACATGCCGAAGTCTTCAATCTTTTCTTTTTTTATCTGTTTATATAAAGGCTTGTATAGCGTACGGTTTTGCTGTTTGCTGCCTTCATCCCACGAAGCCCAGAAGTTGATGAGCAACCACTTCTTCGAAAAATCAGATCGAGAGACCCATTTGTTTTCCAAATTTCTAACACGGAAATAATTAACAGTTGATCCAGAGTCTGCCCTTGCCTCTTTCACTAATCGTTCGTTGATAGTGATGTATTGCGGATGATGCTTCAGTTCTTCATCAAACTTTTGCAATAAAGGAGTCACTAACTTTCTGTCTGTTGTAGCAGCTTCCTGCAAATAGCGATTAATCAGATAAAAACTTACAGTTGATGTAGGGTGGTGGGTGATGAAAGAATCCACTAAAGCGATGTTCAAAGTGGTATCGTGCTCGTTGTTAAACTGTGTGAGCAAATGGTTCTCTGCTTTGTCTTCAATTTGTAGGTGAAGCAAATTGGTGGTATCACCTTTGATTTTAATCTCACTGCGTTTGTTCAAGAATAGAGGGACTTTCCTGCCATCCTTAAACATCATCCATGCTTGGGCCAAGGTATCTACGGTGATGAATCGGCTGAACTTGCCATTCTTGACGTAGATGGTGTCTACCTTGTCGAACATCTGATCGGCACCAAATACAATCAGGGTATCGTTGGCTAAACCCTTTATGGTACCCGATACAAGGGCACGATCACCTTGTTCCTCACCACAAGCCATGCAGATGAGAGCGATGAATAGATATGTCAGCCAATATTTCCTCATTGTTTTTGCTTTGTTTCGGCTCCAAAAGTAGTGCTTTTTTGGTTAACTAAAAAACAAATGCTGAAAAAAGAGGGCACATATGTTATTTTATGTGCCCTCCTCAATATATTGTTTTAATGGGTTATCTCACGATAGCAGCAAAGTCGGCATTGGTGAAATATTTGCTGAATTCCAAATCGGCAGCTGCTTTCTGTTTCAGTGATGGCTGCTTATTGATCGCGTCACGCAGATGGGTAGTTACTAACTGAAGATTGTTAGTGCGAGCCCCAACGATAGCTTTCAGGTAGTCAGTATAGGCATCAGGGCGTTGTACAGCATCCAAAGTAGTACGGGCTTTGTTATAATCCTTGGCCAAAATCTGTGCCAAAGCGGCACTATTGGTCTTGGCGTCTCCAAAGGCATTAACAGCACGGTCATATTGGCCCTGTGCTACATAAAGATTACCCATGGTTTCACTCAGTTCCTTGGCACCTGATGCTTTGCCTAAGTACTGCTCAGCGGTTGCCTTGTCGCCCTTAGCAAGAGCTACTAAAGCCAGGTTGTTGTTCACTTCTGGTGCATCCTGCTTGCTGGCTGCTTGCTTAAACAGATTCTCTGCCTTATTAAGGTCGCCTGCTTCGTATGCCAACTTGCCTAAGTTGTTGAAAGCACGATAGTCATTAGGGAACAACCTCGATGCCTGAATGTAAATGTCCTCCTGTTCTTTAGCATCGTTAGTCAGGGTAGCAGCATAGAGCAGTTCCTCATTGTTCAACTCTCTGGCATTATTACGAGCCAAAGCGCTGATTTCCTCATCACTCTTGCCGATAATCTCGTAGTTGAGCGTTAAGCGAGAACGACGCAGTTGTGGCAAAATATTATCAGCCAGTGATTTATATACGGTAGAAATGTTCTTGATTTCACGTTCGCGCTCCTCTGGGTCCGAATACATAGACAGTACACGCAGGATTAAGTCCTTGTCTTGGATGTTTGATTTTGACACTAACTCTTGGAATCCTTCCCAGTCTTGAGCTGTATATCGAGTGTCGATATCAGCATTAATATTGTTTTTCTTCAGGTTCTTCTCTATCAGTGAAGCGGTGTTGTCCTGACGTTTCTCGGCCAAACCTTTGTTCAGGTTAACGCCACCATCTGGAGAAGCGTATGCAGAAATCTCGATGTTACTGATACGTTTGTTATCGGTGCCATCTACATTTTTCACCTCGTTGGTAAAGTTATTAGCAGCCCCCATCTGGTTAGAGCGAATGTTAGCTTGTTGGATAAGGAACATGATCTGCTCTTCGCGCTTGTCCTTGATAATACGCTGGAAAGCGTCTGCTCCTAATGATACATTGGCATTTTCCAAAGTTTGGCTAACTAATTCGGAAGTGGCAATCACACCATCTGCCACTTTCACTGAAGGAATGCTCATAACCTTGTTGCCCATACGTACTACAAAGTCAAGGAACAGTTCACTCTTTGCCATTTCTGGACGATAATCGAATGAGGTGCGCATAGTATAGTTACCACCTGTCTTGTAGTAGATGGTCTGGTTGTTGGCCTCTACCTTCTCTCCTTGGAAAGTAGCAGGTTGCCCCTTAGCCTCACCTCCTTGCCAACGCAATACAGGAGTTACTTCCACAATGGCTTTCTTATTGAAATATTTCTCGGGGAATTTTCCATTGATGGTAGCAGGTACCTTTCCGCCTACAGCTTCTAGTACTTGTGGTGTAACGGTAAAGTATTCGGGTGAAAGTTCACCCATTTTGCTGGCGCACGATGTCAGCACAGCCAGCAGAGTAACCAATAATGATAATCTTACTTTTCTCATAATTTCGTCTGTTTATTATTTGTACAGGCACAAAGATAAGCAACAAAAGTGTAAACAATACATATATTGCATTATTTTATGGCTGATTAACTTTATTTTTGGCTGCATAATTGATGTTGCGAGGATGATGACCAATGATTTCAGCACGCAGCATCGAGCGGTCGATATGAGTATAGATCTCTGTTGTAGCGATAGATTCATGCCCCATCATAGCTTGTATGGCACGTAAGTTGGCACCTCCCTCTAATAAATGGGTAGCAAACGAGTGGCGGAAGGTGTGTGGACTGATTGTTTTCTTGATACCAGCCTTCTCTGCTAACTCCTTGATGAGGTGAAACACCATGATGCGTGAAATGTTCTTGCCCCATCGAGCCAGGAACACATAGTCCTCATAGCCTTCTTTGATTTTACCGCCTATGCGCTCTTCCTCCCACCACCTGATTTCGTTGATGGCACGCTGACTGATAGGTACCAGCCTTTGTTTGCTGCCCTTGCCTTCCACTTTGATGAAACCCTCATCGAGATAGAGGTCAGACAACTTGAGATTACACAACTCACTGACTCGCAACCCGCAACTATAAAGCGTTTCCAACATGGCACGGTTACGTTGCCCTTCTTTCTTGCTCATATCTACCATATCGATGATATGGTCAATTTCCTCTACGGTCAACACCTCGGGCAATTTAAAGCCAATCTTTGGTCCTTCCAACAACTCTGCAGGGTCATCTTTGCGATAGTCGGCTATTACCAAAAACTTGAAAAACGACTTTACCCCGCTCAATATGCGTGCCTGTGAACGAGGATGGATGCCAATGTCGTGCAGTCCTGCCATAAAGTGTTGCAGGTTCTCCAATTTCACGTTCAGTGGGTCTATCTCAGCCGTATCGAGGTAGTGCAACAACTTCTCCAGATCGGTTAGATAGGCGTCATACGTATTGGGCGAAAGGTTTTTCTCCAATCGCAGGTATTGCGTATACTCTTTGATAATAGGTAACGTCCCCTTAATCTTCTCAGGTATATTTGCTGATTTCTTCAAATATTATTATTTTTAGATAAAATAGGTTGTGCCTCAACATAACAAAATAAGCCAGCTTTTTTGTTTTTGTCTTCGGCTTGCAGTATCTTTAAATAAGATAGGCTGCGTTTCAGCATAAAAAATAAACTGTTTATTTTGTTCTGTCTTCGACTTGCACTATCTTTGTGGCAAAGATATAAAAATTAATGGTATGAAGATACAAATTATCAACGGACCTAATATAAATTTGTTAGGCAAGCGCGAACCTGGCATCTATGGTAACCAATCGTTTGAAAACTTTCTGCAGATATTGAAGCAACGTTATCCCGATGTGGAGATTACTTATTTCCAGTCCAATTGTGAGGGTGCCCTTATCGACAAACTGCATGAAGTAGGTTTTGATGCAGATGGTATCATCCTCAATGCAGGTGCTTATACCCATACATCCATTGCCTTGCATGATGCCATTCGTGCCATTAAATCTCCTGTGGTAGAAGTGCATATCAGCAATGTTCATGCTCGTGAGGAATTCCGTCATAAGTCCATGATTTCATGTGCTTGCAAGGGTGTTATCCTCGGTTTTGGTCTCGACTCCTACCGCTTAGCTCTTGAAGCACTTCTGAGTTAATGGAGGAATACATATTAAATCATATTGACCCAGAAGGAGAGTATTTAAATTCTCTATACCGAGCTACTCATTTGCAGTTGCTCTACCCCCACATGGTGTCGGGTCATCTGCAGGGCCGTATCCTGAAGATGCTTACTTGTATGATTCATCCCAAGAACGTATTGGAGATAGGTACCTATAGCGGATACTCTGCTCTCTGTATGGCTGAAGGCTTACCTAAAGACGGTAAAATTTATACCATTGAGGTAAACGATGAACAAGAGGAGTTCACACGTCCTTGGTTCGACAATTCTCCTTATGCCGACCAAATTGAGTTTATCATTGGTGATGCCATACAAGTGATCCCTACTTTGGGAGTGACCTTCGATATGGCTTTTGTGGATGGCGACAAACGTCGCTATCTTGACTTTTACGAACTGGTACTGGCTCATCTGCGTCCAGGTGGCTATATCTTGGCAGATAATACCCTTTGGGGTGGGCATGTTACCGATGAGCATGTGCGTGAAAGCGACCTACAAACACAGGGCATTCTGCATTTCAACGACTTTGTAGCTGCCGACGATAGGGTGGAGAAGGTAATCTTACCCTTGCGCGACGGTCTTACCATTATACGTAAGAAAGACTAATGAAGAGAATTCTTGCCCTCATAGCGATAATTGTGCTAGTGGCACTTGGCATCCTTTGCTATGTGCGCTGGGAAGTGTGGTTTGGCAATGTTCCCGAGCCACCTTACACCACGCCTGATAGTCCACAACGTATCTTGCTTACTTTCGGTGATGGTGATACATATTCGCGTAATGTAAGTTGGAGTTGTGGTGAAACGCTCCATGATTCTTTTCTTGAGTTGGCGGATATGAATGATACATTGCGCATCGAGGCCCAAGGAGAAGTCTATGAGTCTCGTTCCGGTAAAGCAGTTTTCTATGTAGCACGCTTGCGTGACCTGCAACCTGGATGTACCTATAGTTATCGTGTGTGTACCAACCATCATTATTCTGCTTGGCACACGTTTAGTCTATCCGACCATCGCACCACTTCCTTCCTCTATGTGGGTGATGTGCAAGATACCATAGCTGGTATAGCCAATCATCTGTTGCGTGGGGCTTTTCAGCATCATCCCGATGCCCAGTTTTTGGTATGTGGAGGTGACTTAACCGAACGTCCTACCGATGCCTATTGGGAAGAAACTTTCCAAGGACTTGATAGCATAGGACAGTCAATGCCTGTTCTTACCGCTACTGGCAACCACGACTATCTCAAGGGTTTGATATATAGTTTAGAGCGCAGGTTCTCGCTCGTCCACTCTTATTTCCTCGATAGCATGGAGGGTGTCAACCAAGTTTTTACTTTGTGCTATAAGGATGTGCAATTCTTTGTGCTGGACAGCAATCGCGAGTTTTTCTACCTTTTTACCCAACGTGCTTGGCTTAAGCAACAGTTAAAAGCGAGTCGGGCCAAGTGGAAGATAGTGGTGATTCATCATCCGCTTTATTCTATCAGAGACAAAAACAACAACCTTATTCAGCGTTGGATGTTCGATGACCTTATCCGTGAATATGGAGTTGATTTGGTGTTACAAGGTCATGAACATGCCTATGCTCGTATGACAGCACATGATATTAAACTTATTATACCTGTTACTCCCGTCTATACGGTGAGCCATCTTTCCCCCAAGAACTATCGCATAGAGTTCGATGAGCAATTTGATAAGTTTGGCTCTGGCAGTCGTTATTACCAAAAAATACAGGCTGATGACCAAAGTCTTACGTTGACAGCCTACGATGCTGTGACGCATGCTCTTTATGATTCTTTGGTAATTACTCAGCGAAAGAAAATACTGGATTATGGTCAGCAAATCCCTGAAGTAATAGAGTTTTCACCTGAGGCAGGCAATAAGAAAGATGCTAAGTTTGCCAAGCGCATAGAAGATTATAAGAACAAAAGGAAAATCTTATGAAAGGACTGAACATTAAAAGAACAATGATATCTAATGCGGTTGCTTTTATCCTCAACCTCATCTTGGTATATGTGGTATATGCTGTTTGCCGTCTAGTGTACGTCATAGAGAACTGGGGCACTTTCTCAGAAGGTTTCGAAGCCTTGTCAGTGTCCAAGTTGCTGCATGGATGCTGGATGTTTGACACAGCTTCCATCTTGTTAACCAACTCGTTTTATGCTTTGCTGATGTTGCTGCCTTGGCACTTCAAGGAGAAGGAAAGCTGGCAAACCTTGGCGAAATGGGTGTTTGTGATAGTCAATAGCATAGCGGTGGTGGTCAACTTAATGGATGCCGTCTATTTCAAATATACAGGTCGCCGTACTACTACCAGCGTATTTCAGGAGTTCAGCCATGAGGAAAACCTCGGGGGTATCTTTGGTGCTGCAATGCTTAACTATTGGTACATCGTACTGATAGGAATAGTTATCATAGCCTCTATGTGGTTCCTCTATGTTAGGCCAACAGGCCAACTGTCTTTCTCTACTCCCAAACAATACGTAAAGTATTACCTTTTCTATTTGGTGTGCTTCTTTGGATTTATTCCTTTGACAGTCTTTGGCATACGTGGTGGTACTACTATTGCCATACGTCCCATTACCATCAGCAATGCCCATAGGTATGTCAACCGTCCAGTCGAAGCGGCCATCGTGCTCAACACGCCGTTCTCGATGCTTCGTACCATTGGCAAGAATGCGTATAAAGATCCGAAATTCTTTTCTCGCGAGGAACTCAGCAAGATTTACGAGCCCATCATCGTGCCCAGTGATACGGTGGAGATGCAAAAGAAGAACGTGGTGGTACTCATCCTCGAGAGTTTTGCTCGCGAGTATATAGGAGCATACAACGATATATGGGGCGATCCGAATTACAAGAGCTTTACACCTTTCGTGGATTCGCTGTTGCAGCATTCGCTTACTTTTGACTATACCTTTGCCAATGGACGTAAAAGCATTGATGCCATGCCCTCAATCTTGTCAAGTATTCCCCATGTCATCGAACCTTATATCCTGACTCCTGCTTCGGTCAATGAGGTAAGTGGTTTAGCGGGTGAATTGGGAAAGAAGGGGTATTATTCGGCTTTTTTCCATGGGGCAGAGAATGGGTCGATGGGATTTGACGCGTATGCCAAGACCACTAAATTTTCCGACTATTTCGGTCGCACAGAATATAATCAGGACAAGCGCTTTAACGGCGATGATGATTTCGATGGCAATTGGGCTATCTGGGACGAGGAATTCCTGCAATTCTATGCTTTGAAGATGACCGAATTGCCACAACCATTTGTTACTACATTATTTACGGCCAGCTCTCACGACCCTTATAACGTACCTGAACGCTATCGTAATGTATATGTCGATGAGCCTGGTGACGATAACCCGATTCATAAATGCATCCGCTATGTTGATTATGCTTTGCGTAGGTTCTTCGAAACTGCAAAGCAGCAGCCATGGTACGAGAATACTTTGTTTGTGTTTGCCTCAGACCATACCAACTGGACCACTCGCCCAGAATACATGACCGACTTAGGCTTGTATGGCGGCTCTATCTTCTTCTTTGACCCAACAGGACAAATGCCGGCTGAGCGCCGCCATTGCATAGCACAACAGATTGACATCATGCCCACTATATTGAGCTACTTGGGTTATGACGAGCCCTATGTGGCTTTCGGCAATGACTTGCTACATACTCCCGATGCTGATACTTGGGCCATCAACAACAATAATGGCATGTACCAATATGTGAAAGGCGACTATGTAATGCAGTTTACTGACAACGGTGAGGTGAAGGCTATTTACAACTATCGCACCGACTGGTTCTTGCGAAATAACCTCAAGGGGCAATTGGGTGATGTTGAGGCTGAGATGGAGCGCACCCTCAAAGCCATCATCCAACAATATATGATACGTATGTCGGAAGACCGATTGGTGTACAGCAGAAATGAAATAAGTAAATAATTGTAGTTATGGAAATAGATCTTATAGTGACCATATTAGGTGTCATCTTGATGGCAGTACTTGGTTATTTCATGGGTAGCCGAGGCAAGAAAGCTTTTATTGAGACTATTGACAAACTTGAAAGTTCGGTGGCTGAGAAGCAAAACATTATATCTGACTTGAAGTCAGAGCGTGATGTAGCGAAAGAGAAGTTTGACAACGTATCTCAACAGTTAGTAGGTCAGAAAGAGTTGCATGACAGACAAGTCGAGCAGCTGAAATCATTCTATGAACTACAACTTAAGCAAAGCAAGGAAGCTTACGATGCGCAGGTAGTTGCGTTGAAGGAGTTGAACGCCAAACAGATTGAGTCGCAGTTGAATCTTATCAAGGAGCAGATGCAAACTACCTCAGAGAAAGTACTGAAGCAACGTGAGGAAGAGTTGGGCGATAAGAACAAAGAACAAGTATCAAAGATTATTGACCCTTTACAGAAGAGCCTTAAAGATATGCAGGAAGCTTTCCTAAGAAACAAGGAGCAGCAGGCTGAGGCTCTTACACGCTTGGATGAGAGCATTAAGATAAATATGCAGAAGAGTGTAGCCATTGGCGAAACTGCCGATAGACTTACTCGAGCCCTCACAGGTGAGGTAAAGATACAAGGTAATTTTGGCGAGTTAAAACTTAAACAGCTTCTTGAAGACTTAGGACTGAAAGAAGGGGAACAATTTGATACACAGGAAACTCTACGCGACCAGTTTGGTAAAGGTGCCAAGGGTGATGATGGCAAGGGTTTTATTCCTGATTTTATCCTACATTTCCCTAACAACCGTCATGTGGTAGTAGATTCTAAGATGTCACTCACCGATTATGAGCGCTATATGAATGCCGAGGATGGTACCCCTGAAAAGAGTGGTTATCTCCGTGCACATATTGACAGTGTACGAACACAGGTGAAACGCTTGGCACGAAAGGACTACAACAAATATCTTCCCGATGGTTTTAATCGCTTGAACTTTGCCATCATGTATGTTCCTATTGAGGGGGCGCTCAACTTAGCTTTGCTTAACGACTCCACCTTATGGCGTGAAGCTTATGATGAGGGTGTGCTTATACTTGGACCTCAAACTATGTATATGAATCTGCGCGTGTTGGAAATGATGTGGACGCAGGTGCGTCAACTTGAGAATCAGCAGGCTATGATTGATGCAGCTAATTTAGTGATTGAGCGTGTGCAAGACTTTGGCACTCGTTTCACAGATGTGGAGGCCAGCATGAATGATGCCGTGAAGAAAATCAACCGTTTGAAGATTACTACTGCCGAGGGTGGACAAAGCATCATCACTGCTGCCAAGAGCTTGCTGAAGGCTGGTGCCAAGGAAAACAAGAAAAAGAAATCCATTGCCGAAATGGATAATACCCTTTTCGTTGATGCTGACCAATCCTCTATGCTTCCGTCAGAGCCAACGGTGTCAACTGAAGAAAAAAACGGATAAAAAACTTGGTATAAAAAGTGCCAAATTTCGTCATTCCAAGTCCTCTTTTCCTGCTTATTTTAAAGGAGGCATTTCTACGGGTCGTCGCAGTATCTGCTATCACCCGTTCCAGTATCTGTTATCACTCGTTCCAGTATCTCCTATACCCCCATAGGAGATACTGCGGCAACCTGTGGCAGATACTGCAACCAGTGGTAGCAAGTTTTCCCTTGGGTGATAGTAAGCTTTAGTCTTGGGGATAGTAGTTATTGCAACATCCCAAAACAGGTATTTAGTCTACTACAGGAGGTCCGACCGCCCTTTCCTAATAGAGTGATGGTTCTCCCGTGGTAAGTAGGTCGGGCACAAAATACGTCTAGTGACAGCAAGTTTTAGACATAGGTTTAGTAAGTCATGCCCTTGTGGTTAGAGTGCTTTAGAAATATAGAGAAAAAAAATGCTACATCCGAAATCAGATGCAGCATTTAATTATAAAAAATTGAGTTTAGATGTTCGTCTTATTTTAGTTCCTTGATGCGGATGTTGCGGAACTGAACAGGAGAACCATGACCGAGGAAGCCGATGTGACCTTTCTTGTTGAAGAGGCCGGGGTGTTCCTTCTTGTCGGCGGTGCCGTTCTTGGTAGCCTCACGGATGTTGCCTTCGTTGATGACTTGTCCGTTGACGGTGACGCGGATATAGTCGCCCTTAGCATAGATTTCCTCTTCGTTCCATTCACCTGCCGGCTTGAAAGCACTGTGGTGATCGGGCTTGGCTGGGATGATGCCATATACCGAACCGTGGTGCTGCAATGGGGTGATGTAACTATAAGTAGGATGCTCGCAGTCGAGAATCTGAATTTCCATACCTACATAGGCAGCATCGCCCTCCATTGGGGTACGGATGCCTACACCATTGTTGGCTCCAGGAGTGAGCTTGAACTCGAAGCGGTAGATGAAATCAGCGTATTCGTCAACGGTATAGAGGTTGCCACCAAAGGCTTTGCTTGGGTTCATGCTGATAGTACCATCCTCGATAGTGTAGTCAACGGTGTTGCCCGTCCACTGATACATATTGGTTCCATCGAAGAGCACCTTGAAGCCATCTTTCTTCTCTTGCTCAGAGAGTTGGAACGCTTCAGCACGTTTCAGTTCCTTAACATAGATATTGCGGAACCATACTTTGCTGCCATGAGCCTGCAACTCGAGCTGTTCGATTGGGAAGATAGGCTGTGAACGATCCCAGTAGTTCTCGAGGATTACATCGTCAACTACTAAGACGCCATTGAGCTTCACTGTTACACGGTCGCCCACCATCTTAATATAGAAAGAGTTCCACTCACCCAAAGGATTGTCGGCTACTACCAATGGGATATCCTTGTTCTTCTTGTTGTTATACAAGCCGCCAGAGCCTACCTGAGCACCTACATCTACACGGGCGGTGTCCCAGATCTGTACCTGTGGCGAACCACGTAAGTAGATACCAGCATCGGGCTCTCTACCGTTAGGGTCGAGTTTCCAATCTACCAGCATCTCGAAGTCGCCATACTGCTTTTCGGTACATAGGTTGTCGTAGCCTGTGCCCACATAAGCCAGTGAACCGTCTTCTACAATCCAGTCCTTGCGCATCTGCTCGTCGGCTTTGATCTGCTCCTTAGCCAACTGTGCAGGTTTCATCTTACTGCGCTTGATTGGGTCTTCTACCAAACCTTTCCAACCAGTGAGGTCCTTGCCGTTGAAGATGCTTACGAAACCTTGCTCGTTGGCAGAGTTCTCTTCGAGGTATTTCTTGATGTTCTGCTTGAAGTAGTCGGCATCACCACCACTCAGAACCTCTACCACTTTGTTGAGGAGGGCACGTGTGTTGGCACCATTGTACTCGGGATGTGCCACAGCGATGTCCATCACAGCAGTAGCAGCAGTCTGCTGCAAAGCGGGATTATTGATGTAATCGCCTGCCATCATCATACCCAAGAAGGTACCTGTCTTATCTACCTTCTCCAGAATCTTGGTACGTTGCTTGTCGGTCTTGGCCAACTCCATCGCCTGACGCAGCATCTGCAACTGATTCTCACCTGTGAGGCGCTCTGAAGAACCTAAGTCGATATAGCGATCCAAGGCCTTATCGAAGGTGTCGCCCGTAGCCTGTTTAGCGATGTTATAGAGATGAGGTGCTGCCTCAGTGCCTGCCCAAGTAAGTAGTGCTTGGAAAGCAGACTGACCATCGACTGACTGACCATTAGTTGCCAAAGCATTGGTGATAATCTGCAAAGCTGATGGGTCGTTGGTAGCAGCTAATACAGGGTAGTAGAGATAACCCTTACCTGTGCCTGCCTGATTCATGCGTTGCCTGATAGCTTGGACTTGCTGTTCAGGAGTCTGGCCAGCCAAAGTAGCTGTGATGGCTTGTTGCAGAGGTTGGTAAGCATCAGCACTTGCATCCTCGAGCAATCCGCACATCTTGACGAAGTCCTGTGGACTTACCAAGTCTTTCAAAGCCTTGAGAGCAGCTGCCTTCACATTGGCATCAGCATTGTCGATTTGTGCCAAAACAGTACCTAAATTGACGGTAGCCTTGCGACCTGCCAACAGTTCAATACCAGCAATCTTACCAGCAGGACTTGCATCATTGATTACCTTAGCTACATCACTGTTAATCTTGCCATTGTAGGATGCCAGAGCTGCTTGTGCCAAATCTACATATTTGCTATCTGACTTTTTGAGTAGAGAGGCAATCACTGGGATAGAAGAAGCATCGCCAATGTTGCGCAAAGCACTTACAGAAGCCTCCACGATGTCGAAGTTGCCACTATTCTTGACATAGTTGTGCAGGATATTCATGGTTGGGTTGTCCCATTTAGCCTCTGAGTTCTTCACTAGGTTGCGCTTGTCGGCACTCTTGTCGGCTTCCGCAGCAAGGAAGTTGATGATGTCGGCCTGTACGTCGGGCTTTGCCTTGAGCATGGTTTTCACCAAGGTGTTGTAGAAACCTTTGTCGGCCTTGTCGGATACTGCAGAGAGTATGGCATTGCGATAATCCTTGTTGCCATCCTTGAGGGCAGCGAGTGCTGTTTTTTGGGCATCGTTTGCAGGCAACAGACTCATCACTTCCAGCATGGACTTGATGCGGTCTTGCTGCTTGCCGCTCTTGAGAGCAGCCTTTGCGTTGCGCTGTGCGATGGCCAAAGCAGGAGTAACTGTTTCTGCCATAGCGTATGGACGGTTCAGCATACTTGCCTGATTTTCAAGGAACGCCTTTATGGTGGCGTTGGTAGCCTGTGCTGCTGCCTTATTGAGGGCTGACAGTACTACAGTTTGCTGGGCTTCACGACCAGAAGCGCTGACATAAGCGGTAAGTCCGCTCAAAGCATATTCTACCTGTGCGTTGCTTCCCTGACCTGGGGCCTTGAGCATCTGGGTGAGGATAAGGATACCTTCTTCACCACTCTCAGCTAGGTCGTTCATTAGGCTATTGAAGTTCTCTTGGTTCTGTGCAGGCATCTGTGCCAGTACATCAGCAGCGATGGTTCTGGCTGTGCGGTTAGCAGGACCTTGTGCCACCAGCAAGCAGCTAACCAAGAGCGAAACAAATAAGAATGTATATCTTTTCATAATGTTCATAGTTTTATGTTACATCTTCCATTCGCCTCTCATTGGCTGGTTGATAAGACGGTTAGCAGCCTCATCGTTGATGAACTGCAGTTTCACAGGATCGAACTCAAGTGTACGGTTCAGACGCAAAGCACAAGCACCCATGTTGACGATGGTAGCTGAGCGGAAGCCCTTGGTCTCGTTGAGAGCAAACGGCTTGCGGGTGCGCACGCTTTCCATGAAATCAGTTACCTGAGGTGCTGGGTCTGGATAGTCTGCCAACTTCTTCTCCCAGTCTGGGATGTCGCAAACGAAGTTCTTATAGACATTACCCTTTGGACCGGCGATGTATGGCGTGTTCGGGTCGCCGAAGTCGCCACCCCACAATACAATCTGGCAGCCATCTGCATAGGTGTAGGTGATGCTGCGCCAGGTGCCCACTGCATCGGGATGCTGCTGTGGTGCATCAACCTCTACCTTGATAGGACTGGTATCGTCCTTGCCCAAGATATACTGTACAGGGTCGATGTAGTGCTGTCCCATATCGCCCAAACCACCAGCATCGTAGTCCCAGTATCCACGGAAGGTCTGGTGAACACGATGTGGATTATATGGTTTTTCAGGTGCCGGACCTAACCAGAAATCATAGTCAAGCTCTGCAGGGATAGGCATTGGTTCAAGGTCTTCCTTGCCTACCCAATAGAACTTCCAGTTAAAGCCGGTATGAGCGCTGATGGTGACCTTCAGTGGCCAACCCAGCAAACCACTTTGCACTAATTTCTTCAAAGGCTTGACGGTTGTACCTAAGCCATAGAATTGGTCGGTGAAACGGAACCAGGTGTTCAAACGGAATATACGACCGAACTGTTGTACGGTTTCTACCACACGTTTGCCTTCGCCGATAGTGCGGGTCATTGGCTTTTCACACCAGATGTCCTTACCAGCCTTAGCTGCCTCTACCGTCATCAATGCATGCCAGTGAGGAGGAGTGGCGATGTGAACAATGTCAACATTGGGGTCGTGAATCAACTCGCGGAAATCGTGGTAGGTGGCAATGCTCTCTTTAACGAGGTTCTTGCCTGCTTCCAGGTGGTTACGGTCAACATCGCAGATGGCCACCAAACGGGTGCCTCCGTAGTTGACGTGACCTCTACCCATGCCGCCTACACCGATGATGCCTTTGGTAAGCTGGTCGGATGGAGCCATATAGCCCATGCCCAATACAGGACGTGGCACGATGGTAAACAGGGCCAGTCCACCAAGACTTTTCAGGAAATTTCTTCTGTTAGTTTTCATATCCTGCAGGTATTAATTTTAAGGTTATTAGTATCACAAAGGTAATGCAAACATATAATAAAAGCAAGATTTGTCCATTTTTTTTAGAACAAACCTTGCTAATTAGGGGGTAGATATGGTAAATTGTCTAAGCTAGCTTAGCAATTCTTTTACCTTGGCTGAAATGACTCTGCCTTCAGCTTTTCCACTGAGGGCTTTGGAAGCGATACCCATTACCTTGCCCATATCTTTCATGCTAGTAGCACCAGTTTCGGTAATAATCTGCTTGATGGCCTCTGTCAATTCTTCGTCACTTAACGGCTTAGGCAGGTAAGTTTCCATTACCTTCACCTGTGCCAGCTCAGCTTCTGCCAGGTCGGCACGACCCTGCTGACTATATATCTCAGCAGCGTCCTTGCCCTGCTTTACCAGTTTCTGAATGAGTTTCAACGCATCAGCATCTTCGAGGGTATCGTTGGCTCCAGGAGCTGTTTTGGCTTCGAGAAACACTTTCTTAATGTTGCGCAGGGTTTCCAATGCCACTTTATCGTGTGCCTTCATGGCAGCGATGATATCTTTGCTTACTTGTTCAAATAGCATAATGTTTAAGATTTTTAGATGATACTTATTCAAAATGGATAATGCCGTCGTCAAGAGTAGGCTTTTCGTCGACAGGCTGTTCTATAGCTACCGCCTTTTCCTTCAACTGGTTGAGGGTGGTGCGGTTACGCAGGTAAGTAGGACTGCTCTCTATTGCCTGTATGAGTTCGTCATTGTCAAAATCATCGACGGTAAGTACATAAGGAAGATGATGCGGACGCTTCTTTTGTGTGTTGCGGCCGTAGATGCGGTCAATGCGTTCTTGCTCTTGTGCCTCACGTTCCTCCTGAGCTTCCAGCTCTTCTTTAGAGCGTTGATGTTGCAGTCGCTCCATACCTGGGATGCTAGATGAACCAAAGCCGGTAGCCAATACGGTGAACTTGACATTTTCGCCCAAAGAAGAATCCTCTGCCTCACCCCAAATCACTTCAATGTTCTTGTCAAGACTTTCCATGAAACTGTCAATTTCGTTGGTCTCTTCGATAAGCAGCGGAGATTCTTTACTCCAAGAGATATTGAATAGAATCTTCTTGGCCTTGGAGATGTCGTTGTCATTGAGCAACGGAGACTTCAAGGCATCGTCGATGGCATGTTTCAGGCGGCGCTCACCGCTAGCAATACCCGTTGACATGATGGCCACACCACCGTTCTTAAGAATCTTCTTTACATCTCGGAAGTCAAGGTTGATATTACCTTCCATAGTAATCATCTCAGCAATACTCTTGGTCGCAACAGACAGAATATCGTCAGCTTTGGCAAATGCTTCACGCATGGTAGTAATACCATCAGTATAAATTTCGCGCAGGCGTTCGTTGTTGATGACTAACAGAGCATCTACATTCTTCTGCATCTCTTCCACACCTTCCAATGCCTGCATGATCTTACGATTGCGCTCGAAGAGGAATGGAATAGTGACAATACCTACAGTAAGTTTGTCCATTTCTTTAGCGATGCGGGCTACTACAGGAGCAGCACCTGTACCAGTACCGCCACCCATACCTGCGGTGACAAACACCATCTGTGTGCCGTCGTCGAGCAGATTGCGGATATCTTCAATACTCTCTTCAGCAGCTTCGCGAGCAACATTGGGGTCGTTACCAGCTCCTAAACCTTGCGTGGTCTTAGGGCCAAGCTGTAACTTAATAGGAATATCCGACTGACGTAATGCTTGCAAGTCGGTATTGCAAAGGGCGAAGGTAACATCATGGATACCTTCCTGATACATATGCTTCACGGCGTTACCGCCACCGCCACCAACACCGATTACCTTAATAATTTTAGGGGTATCGTTGGGGTTGGAATTGAAATCAAAGTGTACTATATTTTCCATAATGATTGTTTTTCTTTAGTTCATGGTATCACTAGTGTCCTCGGAGCCAAATAGCTCACCTGACAAGTTGTCAAAACCTTTCTTGAAACGGTCGAAGATGCTCTTCTTCTTACGTTCGCGCTCCAAACGTTTGCGCTCAGCCACTTCTGCTTTGCGCTTCTTCTCTTCTTCACTCTCCCTGAGTTGGCGCTGACGCTCTTCCTCGGCAGCTTTGTCGGCCAGTATCTTGGCTTCCTGCTCTTTGAGGACTTCGTCGTTGGCAAACATATCAACTTGACCAGTCTGTGGAATTTCAGGAGTCTCAACCTTAGGTTCAGGCTTATCTAAGCTGCAATTTTCCTTGCCTGCCAGCAACAAACCAAACAGGGTGCAGAGGGTACCATTTCGTTTGATGTCGCCTGCAAAGCCCCTCACAACATCGGGGATAAACTTGACGGTCTTGATTTTCAGACGGTCGTCACGACTGATCTTCTTGAAAGTTTCCTCTATGTTCTTGAGGTTACTGCCTCCACCTGTTAAGAATACACCAGCCGTGAGTTTGTCTTCGTATCCAGATAGCTGAATTTGATTCCAAACATTGATGAGAATCTCTTCTGCACGAGCAGAAACAATGTCACCCAGCAAGTCTTTTGAGATGGCATGTCCATTGTCGAGAACATATTCTTCGCTCTTGTCTATTTCCTCTTCAGCAGCAAGAGCATCTCCATAGAGAACTTTGAATTGCTCTGCATCTTCGTCGGCCATCTGCAATGACACGATATCCTGTGTGATATTTTCGCTACCCAATGGAATGACAGTGAGGTAGCGCAGGATGTTATTCTTATAGATACATACAGTAGTAGTCTCGGCACCCAAATCCACTAAGGCACAACCCAAGCGACGGTCAGCCTCTGTAAGTATGGCGTTTGCCAGTACCTTTGGGGCGAGTAACATTTCGGCTACTTTAACATGCCCTTGCTGTAAGGACAATTCAAGGTTCTTCTTTACCATTTTCTTTGCCACAATGTTGAGGAAGCGGGCAGTGATGTCTTTACCTGCCACGCCCACAGGATCGGCTACTAGACGGTTGTCAATCTTGTATTCTTGGGGCTCTACATCCAGGATGTCGAAATCATCGTAAGGGAATGCCAGGTTCTCATCGCTAATAGAGAATACCAGGTCTTCAGAGATTTTCTCCTCACCAGTAACGGTGCGGCTCACCTGATTCTCAATGGTGCGTAATGTTCTGCCTCCTATACCAACATACACTTTGGCGATAGTAGAATTACGAAGCTGGGTTTCCAGCTTTATAATGATGTCACTGAGTGCAGTCGCGGCTTTGTCGATATTGAATATCACACCTTTATGCACAAATTGTGAGGCGTCATCTTGAGCGAAGGCCAGCACGGAGATGCTGCCATCGATATCACGCTTACCAGCAATGCCGGTGATTTTGGATGACCCTAATTCAATAGCCGCGATAAATTCTGTTGTTGCCATATATTTAAAGTTTTATTTTCTCTTCGTACAAATGATTTGATTACTCAGCTCTACGTTAATGCGTTCATATTTGTTCCAACCAATCTTGTTAAGGGCCTTGGTATAAAATTTCTCTACACGACGGAGCTTATTTTCGTAGTCGTCGAGTTGTCCCAAGTAGATGATGTGATTGCCCACTCGAGGCACAATTTCTATGTTGTTACCATCCACTATGTTGATTTGTTCCACTTGCGCTTTCCAGAAAGCATCGTTCTGGAGGAAAACGCCCAACTCATACAACTTACCTGCACAGAATGATTTAGAAGCTTGTCCAGTTACCACTGGTAAGTGAAAGGCATTGCTGGCTACCAAAGGCATGATGCTACCTTTGTTATCTACCAGGAAGTTTTCGCCATAGCCGTTGAACACTCTTAGCACAGGTGCCTTCTGACTGATGTCGACACGTATCTTTCCACTGGGCGTCTTATAGCATTCTACTTGGTCTATCAAAGGGTTCTGTCCAAGTTCTCGTTCCAGCAGCAAGGTACTCACACTGTCTATATCCTTGCCTATAGGGTTCAGCCTTTTCTGTTTCAAGATATCGGCTACACTGCGAGAAGTGAACAAATCGGAGAATGTGGAATCCTTGGTAGTTACCTCTATTTCGTTGCAAATCACTCCTACCGGTTTCTTGTTGAAAACGGTGAAGGCGGTGCAGAGATAAGCGATGATCAACAGCATCACCAAGGATAGCAATATTCTCATTTTTATGCTCATACTTTTTCTAGTATATGAGTAAATTCATCCATTTTGTTATCCAAGTCGCCAGCACCTAAGATAATGACTACCTGTCGGTTCCCTTTTGCTAGCAACTGGGCCACTTCGTTTTTCTTGCAAAGTGTTTTCTCAATACCTGGTCGAAGCAGGTCGTATATCAGTTCGCTTGTTACACCAGGGATAGGTTCCTCACGTGCTGGGTATATATCGGTGAGAATGACCTCATCGAATAATGACAGCGCTGCTGCAAACTCCTTATATAAATCACGTGTGCGAGTATAAAGATGAGGCTGGAACACTGCTGTGATCTTTCTGTCAGCATACAACTCATGAATAGATTTGGCACTCTGCGCAATCTCTGCTGGATGGTGGGCATAGTCACTGAGCAGTACAATCTTATTGGTTTTTAACTTAAAGTCGAACCTACGGTCAACGCCAGCAAAACTTCTCATACCCTCACGAATTTCTTCGTCAGTAACACCATTGAGATGAGCCAAAGCCATAGCAGCTATGCCATTTTCTATGTTGATGCTCATGGGCACTCCCAACTGAATATCCTTTATTTCTATGTCAGGACCAACAAAATCGATGAAAATCTCCCCATTGCCAATGCGTTCGTTGGTAGCATGGAAATCGCCTTTATGACGTGAGTAGGTATAGGTCTTCACGCCCTTCTGTACATTGGGTTGTAGAGCAAGATCAGTATGTATGAGTAACACCCCTCCAGGTTGTATTAGAGTGGTATAATGTCGGAAACTCTCTAAATAGGCTTCGTAGGTGCCATAGATATCGAGATGGTCGGGATCAGTAGCAGTAATGACACTCATATAGGGTGAGAGCCAGTGGAATGAGCGGTCAAACTCATCAGCTTCTATAACCGTATACGGACTGGTTGCTGAGAGCAACAAGTTGGTACCATAGTTCTTCGAGATGCCTCCTAAGAAGGCTGTACAACCCACATGTGACTGATGCAGCAGATGTGCCAGCATAGTAGACGTTGTAGTTTTTCCATGAGTACCTGCCACGCAGAGTCCTTTGCTGTCGTGTGTTATTAGACCAAGCACCTGAGAACGTTTCTTTACCTCAAAACCTTGTTTGTTGAAATAACATAGTTCAGCATGGTCGTGAGGGATAGCAGGCGTATAGACTACCAAGGTTGTTTCTTTATCGCGGCACGACTGGGGTATAAGGTCAACATTCTCTTCGTAATGAATCTGTGCGCCTTCTTCTATCAGTCGTTTGGTCAACTCAGAAGGAGTACGGTCATAGCCAGCCACTACCTTGCCTTTAGAAAGGAAGTAACGAATTAGGGCACTCATGCCTATGCCACCAGCACCCACGAAATATACGGCTTTTATATCTTCTACCTTCTTCATTTTCCTATCAGTTTTAAAACCTCCTTAGCTATAATGTTAGCTGAATCAGGCAATGCCATTTTGGCGATGTTCTCTCGCAAAGAAACCAACTTGGTATCGTCTGTCACTGTTTGCAGCGCTATGGGCATCAGCTTTTCGTGTGCTTCAGCATCTTTTACATAGATAGCGGCTTCTTTGGTTGACAAGGCAAGCGCATTTTTCGTCTGATGGTCTTCTGCTACATTGGGCGATGGCACCAAAATGACAGGCTTCTCCAGTAAGCAGAACTCAGAAATAGAGCCTGCTCCAGCTCTGGAAATCACCAAATCGGCAGCAGCATATGCCTTGTCCATTTCTTTGATGAAATCGGTAACAAACAAATTGGGGATTTCTTGCCCTTGTAATTGTTGCCTGATTTCATCAATATAAATTTTACCAGTTTGCCAAATAAACTGGATATCGGGGTGGGCTTTGATAGTATCAACGGCATCCATCAATGTCTGGTTGATGGTTCTGGCGCCTAAACTACCACCCAATATTAAGATGGTTTTCTTTGTGTCTGTGAACCCGAAAACTTGTAAAGCTTCGGCCTTAGTGTAATGATGTGCCAACAAATTCTGACGTACAGGGTTACCCGTCATGATTATTTTGTCGGCAGGGAAAAATTTCTCCATTCCTTCGTAAGCCACACAAATTTTTTTTGCTTTTTTAGCAAGCAGTTTGTTGGTGACACCCGCATAAGAGTTTTGTTCTTGTAGTAGGGTAGGGATGCCCATCATAGAGGCTGTTTTTAAGGTAGGACCACTAGCAAAACCTCCAACACCAACAGCAATGTCAGGATTGAATTCCTTGATGATACTTCTTGCTTTCAGTTGGCTTCGAGCTATCTTCACCAGTACAGCAAAATTCTTCCATAGATGTTTCCTGTCGAAACCAGCGATAGGCAAACCGATGATACGATAGCCTGCATCGGGCACACGTTGCATCTCCATCCTGCCTTCTGCACCCACAAAAAGAATTTCTGCATTGGGTCTCAGTTCCTTGATGGCATTGGCTATTGAAACAGCAGGGAATATATGTCCCCCTGTGCCTCCACCACTGATGATTACTCTTGGCTCTTTTTCGTTGACCATTTATCTTTCCTCCTATGTCTCAACTATATCCCGTAAACCTTTACTCCATCAAAGTGTCGTTGTTTGCTTCTTTCATACCAGGCTCAAAAGCTGTTTGTGCCTCGCTTATTGGTATTTCTACTTGTTCGCCATCCTCTTCAGTTCCCTCTATTGGTGCTCCTATCTGTGCTGCTGCTTCAGCCATAGCTTTTCTTTCCTCCTCTAACTTGGCTGTATATCTGCTTACACTGAGAATCATACCGATATAGGCACAGTTGATCCATGTAGATGTACCACCTTTACTGATGAGAGGAAGAGGCTGTCCCGTTACTGGTACGAGACCAACAGCAACACACATGTTGAACGTTGCTTGCATTACTAACAACAATGCAATGCCAAGCACCAAGAATGCAGGGAATGTCCTGTCGCATTTCTGGGCTATCTTTCCCGTCCTTATCAATAGGCAAATATATAGAAAAACAACGAAAATACCACCAATCAAGCCCAATTCCTCGATGATAATGGCAAAAATAAAGTCGGAATAAGCTTGTGAGAGGAAGTCACGTTCCACCGAATTACCAGGGCCTTTGCCCACTACATTGCTGGTGGCAATGGCAATGCGTGCATGGGCTACCTGTGCTCCATCACCCTGTATATCATATTTGGCAGCAGGAACTTTCTCGTCACCATAATTCATCAAACGATGCTTTACTGTGGTGAAACGATGTCCCATAGGAATCTGTTCCAAAACAGGATCGGGGGTAAATCGCAAGAATATCACAAACACTGCTACAAAGGCTAACAACACGCCTCCCAACATAACAATCTTCTTCCATTGGATACGTCCGATTATCATCATGAGGAACACTGTGCCAAACAGTAAGGCACCAGTGGAGTAGTTCTCTGGTACAATGAGTGCACAAACAAAAATTGTGATACCCAATATCCATTTGAATGCTTGTGGACTAGCTCCATCTTCAGTTTGTCCTTTCGACAAGAAAGCTGCTGTGAGGATGATAACTGCCATCTTTGCCAACTCAGAGGGTTGGAAAGCTACACCGAAAAAGGTCAGCCAGCGAGCAGCACCATTTACACGATCGCCTGAAATAAAGCCCATCAGCATTACTACTACCAGCATGATGACAGAACCTAACAACAATGGATAGGCAAAGACGCGGAACCATTTGTAAGGGATGCTGTGCATGAACCACACAATGAATACGCCAAACATCAGCAGTATGCTATGCTGAGTAATAGGCCCCCAATGACTCTGACTTCCATATGTCAATGTGCTCGATGCACTGAATACCTCAGTGATGGAAATCAGACAGAGCATCAGGAATATCATCCAGATGACCTTGTCGCCTTTAAATATGGAGTTAATCAGATTCATTATTATAATGCCATTGCATATTCTCTAAATTGGTTGCCCCTGTCGGCCATGTTCTTGAACAAATCAAAACTAGCGCAACAAGGACTCAGCAGTACTGTATCACCTATATTTGCCATTTTGAAGGCAGCACTCACGGCATCCTTCATACCAGTATGAATATCAGCTACAGGGATACCCAGATGGTCGAAACTCTTGTGAAGTTTTTCGTTGTCAACACCTAAATATACTAAGCCAACACATTTTTCTTTTACCAAATCTTCTATCTCTGTGTAGTCGTTACCTTTGTCTGTACCTCCTAAAATAAGTACTGTCTTAGTGGTCATGCTCTGAAGGGCATACCAACAAGCATTGACATTGGTGGCTTTTGAGTCGTTGATGAACTTTACACCACGTATGGTAGTTATGTACTCTAGTCTATGAGGCACTCCCTTGAAGTCGCTAAGTGCTTGACGGATATTCTCCTTACTGATGCCAGCTACACTAGCAGAGATACCTGCAGCCAAAGAGTTATAGAGATTGTGAATACCCCTCAATGCCAATTTCTCTTGCTCCATATTGAACTCCATTGGTTTCTTGAAAACCACCTCTCCTTCATCAGCGTAGGCAATCGAACCTTCTTCCTTGATTGCAGAGAATGGATACAATCGCGCCTTCAACCCGTATTTCTTGAGCTCTTTAGCAACGATAGGGTCATCCTTCCAATAGATGAAAGCATCCTCTTCTGTCTGGTTTTGTGTGATGCGCATTTTTGCATCTACATAGTTCTGCATCTTGAAATCATAGCGATCCAGATGATCGGGCGTAATATTCAACAAGATGGCTATGTTGGCACGGAAGTCATACATATTGTCTAATTGGAAAGAACTTAGTTCAATCACGTAGTAGTCATGTTGCTCAGTAGCTACCTGTAGTGCTAAGCTATTGCCAATGTTGCCAGCCAAACCCACATTCAGTCCTGCATTCTTATAGATGTGATATATCAGAGAGGTAGTAGTGGTCTTGCCATTAGAGCCAGTGATACATACCATCTTAGCATTGGTGTATCTGCCTGCTAATTCTATCTCAGATATGATGGGTGTACCTTGCTCTTTCAGTTTCAAGATAATGGGTGCATTGTCTGGGATACCTGGACTTTTCACCACTTCATCGGCATTGAGAATCTTTTCCTCTGTATGATGTCCCTCTTCCCATTCAATACCATATTGGTTTAACAACTCCTGATATTTCGGCTTAATAGAGGACATATCTGATACGAATGTCTCAAATCCTTTCACCTTGGCCAGTACAGCGGCACCTGCGCCACTCTCGCCTGCTCCTAAAACTACTATTCTTTTCATGACTATCTAATCTTCAGCGTAATGATTGTAATGGCAGCCAATACAATCGTCACAATCCAAAATCTAACAGTTATCTTTGCTTCGTGCAACAATTGTTCAGGTTTCTGGAACTTCACACTGCATCCTTGTTCTACCAAATCCATGCCTGTTCTGAAATGATCGTGGATAGGTGTGCGTTTGAACAATCTTTGTTTTACGCCTTTTTTCTTTCCAGCTTTGTAGTAGTAACGCTGCAAAATGACTGACAAGTTTTCTACTAAGAACACACCGCACAGGATGGGTACCAGTAACTCCTTATGGATGATAATAGCAATAACTGCAATGATACCGCCTATGGTTAAACTTCCTGTATCGCCCATGAATACTTGAGCAGGATAGGCATTGTACCATAAGAAACCTATCAATGCACCCACAAATGCTAGAATATATACTACCAGTTCTTCTGAGCCTGGTATATACATTATATTTAGATAAGTAGCAAATTCTATATGCGACGACACATAAGCCAAGATGCCTAATGTGACACCAATAATAGCTGAATTACCTGTTGCCATACCATCCATGCCATCGTTTAGATTGGCGCCATTAGATACTGCAGTTACCACGAGGATAGTCATTAGCACAAACAATATCCAGCCACCTGTCTGTGCATAGTCACCCAAGAAACCCATAATATCGGCATAGTCGAGGTTGTTGCTCTTGAAAAAGGGGATAGTGGTTTGTGTAGCCTTGATTTCTTTAGCAGCATGAACCACCACTTTCTCCTGTCCTGGTCTGGATAGCTCAATATTCTGACGTATCACCACTTGTGGACTCAGGTAGAGAGTAAGACCAACAATAAAACCTAAACCTACTTGACCGATGATTTTGAACTTTCCATGCAAACCTTCCTTATCGCGTTTGAATATTTTGATATAGTCATCGGCGAATCCTAATGTACCCAACCAAACGGTGGTGATGAGCATCAGGATCATATATATGTTACTGAGTTTTCCCAACAGCAGACAAGGTATTAGGATGGCAAAAATAATAATCACACCCCCCATACTGGGTACACCTACTTTTTTCACGCCAAACGGATCGATATCGACACTGCGTTGTGTTTCCGTGATTTGTTTCTTTTTCAGTAGGTGGATAAACTTAGTACCCCAAATACTTGATATAAGTAGTGACAGAATCACCGCCATCAATGCCCTGAATGATGTATATCCGAATACACCAGCCCCAGGGAAATTCAACTCTTTCAGCCAATCAAATAAAAAGTATAACATCCTATCTGTAATGATTAGTTCTTAAACAATTCTCTCAATACCTCACGATCGTCGAAGTGATGTTTCACGCCCTTGATTTCCTGGTAATCTTCATGACCTTTTCCTGCCACTAGCACCACATCACCTTTCTGTGCCAACATGCAAGCTGTACGAATGGCTTCCTTGCGATCAACAATGCTAATAGTTTTCTCCATGTCTTTTACATCAAGACCAGCCAACATATCGTTTATGATGTCTTGGGGTTCTTCGAAGCGTGGATTGTCTGAAGTGATAATCACCTTGTCGCTTCCTTTGGCAGCTTCTTTCGCCATGATAGGGCGCTTGCCCTTGTCACGATTACCACCTGCTCCCACCACAGTGATGATTTGTCCCTTACCATTCATTACTTCCTGCAACGAGGCCAGTACATTTACCAATGCGTCTGGGGTATGGGCATAATCCACTACAGCTGTAATGCCTTTTGGCGAATGGATGGTTTCCAAACGGCCAGCTACAGGATATAATGTGCTCAAGGCTACCAGAACATCTTCCTCGCTCTTGCCAAGCAACACAGCGGCACCGAATACAGCCAGCAAGTTACTTGCATTGAACTTGCCAATGAAATGTACGGCCACCTCGTGGTTGTTGATATCAAGCAACATACCTTCCACATGGCTTTCCAATACTTTGCCCTTGAAATCAGCGAGGCTTCTCAAAGAATAGGTATAGGTCTTTGACCTTGTATTCTGCAGCATCACCAAACCGTTTTTATCGTCAAGGTTGGTCAGACTAAAAGCCTGCTTAGGCATGTCGTCAAAGAATTTCTTTTTTGCCTTCAGGTAGTTCTCTACCGTCTTGTGATAATCCAAATGATCGCGAGTGAGATTGGTAAAGATGCCTCCGGCAAATCTTAGCCCACTGATGCGTTTTTGGGCAATGGAGTGTGAACTTACCTCCATAAAGGCATATTTGCAGCCTTCATCTGCCATCTGTCCCAACAATTTATTAAGAGTAATTGGGTCGGGAGTGGTATGGTCGGTAGGAATAGCCTCATCGTCAATATAATTGCAAACGGTAGAGAGCAATCCCACTTTGTATCCAAAATACCTGAATATTTTATATAATAAGGTAGCGATAGTTGTCTTGCCGTTGGTACCTGTTACACCTACTAATTCCAACTTTTCAGTGGGGTAGCCATAGAATGCATGGGCTAATTTGCCAACTGCATCTTCACTATCAGCCACTTGGATATAAGTGATATGAGGATTGGCTTCTGTGGGGATATCTTCACAAAGTACAGCCACTGCTCCTTTCTCGATGGCGTTAGGAATATAGGCATGTCCATCTGTCTGGGTGCCACGCATGGCCATAAAGAGATGTCCTTGTTCCACTTTACGTGAGTCAATATTCACATCCGTTATCTCCACCTCCTTGTTTCCTATCACTTGGAGGGGTTGGATTGCTTTCAGTAATTCAGCTAATATCATATATTACTCTATATTTAATGCAATTGTAATGCTACCGTTTGTCCTTTCGAGAATTTGTTCCCTAAAGGGATGGATTGTCTTGTAACTTTTCCTACTCCGGCAATATTTACCCGCAAACCTGCTTTCTCTAACAAATAGACGGCATCCTTAGCACCCATACCAACAACACTTGGCATAATACCTGCTGACAGTGTCTGCTGTTCCAGTTTTATACCTATAGAATCTTCCTCAGCTCGCCCCCAGGTTTCTTTCGACGTTTTACCTGCTGTATGCACATTCAGTTTGTTGAGTACATATGAAGTTTCTGCTAAATCGCCAGATTTTACATCAGGAATGAATACCGACGTACTGTCAATGGCATTCTTCATCTCATAACTCAGGTTCTTGGCAAACACACGTTCAGCGATCTTGCTGAATACACTACCTGCCATCTGACCACCTGAAGCAGGCAATCCTGGTTTCTGGATAGATACTATCAGACTGTATTTTGGAGCATCAGCGGGGAAATAACCGCAGAAGCTCACTAAATATTTCCTTCCACCTGCCGTATAACCAGCGGCACCTTGTGAAATTTGAGCCGTACCAGTCTTACCCGCAACGGCAAACTGCTTGCTACCAGCAGGCTTGGCCAAACCCTGACTCACCACTTTTTCTAAGATGGTACGAATCTTCTCCAAGGTTGATTCCGAAGCAATCTTTTCACGAATTACTTCCGTTGGATATTCTTGTATAATCTGCCCGTCTTTAACGGCTGCTTTTACAAACTTAGGGCGTACCATCACTCCATCGTTGGCAATGGCATTGTAGAATGTTAGGATGTTGAGGGGTGGTACCTGTGTCTCGTATCCTATGCTCATCCAAGGCAATGTGGTTTTAGCGAAATATCTTTCTTTTGGTCCTTTGATGTTGGGCTTGCCCTCGCCAGCAATCTGTAGGTGTAATGGTTCTGTGATGCCCAATCTCTTCAATCCATCGACAAACTTCTGCGGATTGTCATAGTAATATTTGTCGATAATACTTGATACACCCACGTTGGACGATACTTCTAGAATCCTAGTCACGTCAATCACGCCATATCCACCACGGTTCCAATTATGGTCTTTCATGGGGCGACCATGCATCATCTTCACACCATTACCGGTATCTACTTCTGTATCAGGCTCCACTTTACCGTCTTCCAAAGCTACCATAATAGAAGCAGTCTTGAAGGTAGAGCCAGGCTCCATCATGTCGCTAATGGCGTTGTTACGCATTTCATAATACTTGCCATCGCTGCCTTTGCTCATGTTGACAATAGCCTTAACCTCTCCAGTCTTCACCTCCATCAACACAGCCACACCTACCATGGCATTCAGTTCGTGAAGTTTGTCCACTAATGCCTTCTCGCAGATATCTTGCATATCTACGTCAATAGTGGAGATAATATCTGCTCCGTCAATAGGTTCAATATCTGTGATGTTTAAGTATTTGTTCATCACCTTTTGGCGATGTGTCACACCTTTTACACCCTTTAGCAAAGTATCGAATGCCAACTCAATTCCATTCTTTGCACCCAAAGCAGTATCGGCATATACATCGCCTATAGTACGTTGTGCCAGCGAGCCAAATGGTCTCTTACGGTTGTTTGAAGCCACACCTTGCAATCCACTACGATTCTTTCCCAAGTTGAAGAATGGCAGCTTTTGTACCTCTTTATATTGTATGTAGCTCACGCGCCTTGGATAAATTCTGTAGTAGCGACTTTTACGGTTACGTCCGTTTTGCAGGTGTTGTTTGAATGCAGCAGCACTTCTGTCAGGGAAGATGCGGTGCAAGCCTTCGCAGACTTCATCAAGGTTACTTTTGAACAGCGAGTCTTTCTTGGCTTGCTCTTTGGCCTTACGACCCTCGTCAGGATCGCTCACCATAAAATCCATGTATAATGAATACTCCGGTAACGAGCTAGCTAATAATTTGCCATCGGCTGAGAGAATGTTGCCTCTGTTGGGATCTACGAGCACGTTCTCTTTCACAAAGCGATCGGCCACTTCATTCCAATATCCCCTTTCCTTGAACATAATGATGGCAGCTTTGATTACGATGCAAACCCCGACGGTGGCAAACAACACCACTATCAGGAAAAACCTCGTCATTATACTTTTTTTATTAACTGCCATAATTATTTTTTGTTTTGTTAGTTCTTATTTAATTAAATAAGGTGGAGTATTGGCAATTTCCAAGTCACTCTGTTTGCTTTCTATATATTCTTGTATCTTAGATTGTCTACTTTTTTCCATCAGCTCAGAACTTCTGGTCAGGGCATCATATTTTATATCAGTGAGTTCCACTTTTAGTTTGTCCAACTCAATAAGTTGCTGCTGGCAAGAATAACGGTTGTCAATATAAAAAAGAATCAACGCCATGATGAGCACCATCAATTTCCATTGTTTACGGAACATTTCGTTAGCCAAAATGTCACCGCCTAAGATGTTGCTCAGCCAAACTCCCCATCTTCTCTTTTCTTTTTCCTTCTTTTTCTCCATACTTTTTGGTTATACCATGATTATAGTTTTTCTGCTATTCTCAGTTTGGCACTTCTGCTTCTGGAATTTCGTTCTATCTCATCATCAGTAGGCACAATCACCTTGTTGTTTACCAACGTAAACGGTGTGCTTACCCTACCATAAAAATCTTTGTTGGCCTTGCCTTCTACATTTCCTGTCTTCATGAGGTTCTTCACCATACGGTCTTCCAAAGAGTGGTAGGTAATCACCACCAGTCTGCCTTGAGGCTTTAGTAACCGTGTTGAAGCTTGCAACATTTCTTTCAGTGCCTCCATCTCTTGGTTTACCTCTATTCGCATGGCTTGGAACACCTTTGCCAATTCCTTCTTTTCCCTTTCCTTACCGAAAAGAGGTTTTATAACTTCAAGAAAAGCGTTGATGGTACAAATCTTTTGCTTTTCTCTTGCCTTGCAGATAATGTTAGCCAGTTTCCTGCTGTTTTTAAGTTCTCCATACAAATAGAACACGTCAGCTAGCTTGTCTTCAGGATAGTCATTCACTACATCAGTAGCGGTCAGTCCTGCACGCTTATTCATTCTCATGTCTAATGGTCCATCCGCACGAAAAGAAAAGCCTCGTTCGCTCTCGTCGAAATGGTGTGATGAAACGCCCAAATCTGCCAACAAGCCGTCTATTTGTTCTACTCCGTAGTACCGCAGGAAATTCTGCAAATACCTGAAGTTGCTCCGTACAAAAATAAACCTCTTGTCGTCTATGATATTCTTTTCAGCATCTGCGTCTTGGTCGAAGCCAAGCAATCGGCCTTTTTGATTTAAATGCTTTAAGATTTTCTTCGAATGACCTCCTCCGCCAAAAGTTACGTCCACGTAGATGCCTGCAGGTTGGATGTTTAATCCATCGATACTTTGCTGCAGCAATACGGGCACATGGTAGATTTGTTCATTCTCTGTCATCATTCCGTCTCATCTAAAAATGCTTCACCAGGATAGGTTCCCAAAGTCTCTTCCAAAGCGTTACTGAATTCTTCATTACTCATGAATGACTGGTCTGCTATTTCCTTTGCCCAGATTTCTATGGTGTTATCCATGCCGATAAAGCGTACATCGCTCTTGATGTTGGCCATCTGGAGGTAACGTTTGGGTAACAATATTCGTCCACTGCCATCCAGTGTCATTACTTCAGCTTCGCTCACAAACTGGCGGAAAATATTCTGCTCTCGCTTGCTCCATTTGTTCAAATTCCTTCGCAATTGGTCTTGAGTCTCTTTCCAAACGCTACCAGGGTACAGCACTAAGCAGTCTTGATGAACATCTTTTCGCAATACCAGCCACTCCTCGCCCTCTGCTTGCAGCAATTTCCTGAAGCCAGAAGGAATGAAAACCCTTCCTTTTGCATCAGTTTTCGCTTCAATATTGCCTAAGAATTGTGCCATATTTACCTTTTTTATGTATTTGGGCGTAAAATTACATAATTCCCCACAATTCCCCACATTTTTACACAACTTTTTTTAAAGAAAGTTTTCAACAGGGGTGTTGAAAAGTTATTTGATTGAAAATGAGGGTTCTTGGAAAATGTGTTTTTGGTGGGGCAATAATATAGTTTTCCTTATAACATTTGGCTGTTTATTACCTTCCTGGCAGGTATTGTTTTTCTCCTATTAGGAATTAAAATGACGTTTGAAGTAGCTTTTTGTCGCAATTTCTTTAAAAATCCTTTTAGATATCCAAAAGATAGTTTAAATTTGCACCCAAATCGGATAATATGATTACATGGCTGACGATTCTGTCTTTTTGATCGACATAGACAAGGTATTGCGAGAGAAAGCTCCCGACAAGGCAAAGTATGTGCCAAGATTTGTCGTCTCTTATTTGAAGCGAATTGTGCATCAAGATGAGTTGAATGATATCCTGATTCGATTGGGTGATAAGCAGGGTACTGAATTTGCTAAAGGGGCTTTGGAAGAGTTGAACGATACTATTGTGGTTAAAGGTGAAGAAAACCTTCCAAAAGACGGACGGGTATATACCTTTGTTTCCAATCATCCATTGGGCGGACAAGACGGTTTGGCGTTAGGAGCAGTGATTGGCGAGCATTATCAGGGAAAGATTAAGTTTTTGGTAAACGACCTGTTGATGAATCTTCATGGCTTGGCTCCTTTTTTTATTCCTATCAACAAGACCGGTAAGCAGGCAAAGGATTTTCCGCGTATGGTGGAAGCTGGATTTGCTTCGAAAGAAGACCAGTTAATCATGTTCCCTGCGGGTATCTGTTCGAGGAAACAAAATGGAGTAATCAAAGACTTGCCTTGGAAAAAGACTTTTGTAACCAAAAGTGTTGAGTATCAGCGCGACGTAGTACCCATTTATTTTGATGGCAGAAATTCCGACTTTTTTTATAACTTGGCCAATGTATGTAAGTGGCTGGGTGTTAAATTTAATATTGCCATGCTTTATTTGGCCGACGAGATGTTTAAGAACAAGAACAAGACGTTTACTGTTACTATCGGTAAACCCATCCCATGGCAGACGTTCGACCAGACAAAGACCCCCAACGAGTGGGCACAATTTGTGAAAGAAATAGTATATAAACTGAATATTTCCTAGCAAGCCTAAAAAGACTGCTTCAATAAAGGTGACGGATTATGATAGTGGAAGAGATTATTAAACCCATCAGCAGAGATTTGCTGAAAGCGGAACTGACGGAAGACAAGCGTTTGCGAATGACTAATAAGAGTCATAACCAGATTTACATCGTGACCGCTCATAATGCCCCTAATACCATGAAAGAGATTGGCAGATTGCGTGAAATAGCTTTCCGCGCTGCTGGAGGTGGTACTGGCAAGTCGATGGATATCGACGAATTTGATATCATGGAGAATCCCTACAAGCAGTTGATTGTGTGGGATCCTGAGGCAGAAGAAATTTTAGGTGGATACCGATATATATTGGGCACTGATGTGCAGTTCGAGGAAAATGGGCAGCCTAAGTTAGCTACTGCTCATATGTTCCATTTCTCCGATAAGTTCCTGAAAGAATATATGCCTACTACCATTGAGTTGGCCCGTTCTTTTGTCACCTTAGAATATCAAGGTACGAGAGCCGGCAGCAAGGGTTTGTTTGCCTTGGATAATTTGTGGGATGGCTTAGGTGCCTTGATGGTTATCAAACCTAATGTGAGATATTTTTTTGGCAAGGTGACCATGTATCCTTCATACATCCGCAAGGGTAGGGACATGATTCTATATTTCCTGCGCAAGCATTTTGGCGATAAGGATCATCTGATTACCCCTATGAAACCTTTGGTGATTGAGAGCGATGAGGCTGAGTTGGCAAAGCTGTTCCCTTACAACACATTTAATGAAGATTATAAAGTGTTGCATAGTGAAATACGCAAGATGGGATACAATATACCTCCTTTAGTGAATGCTTATATGAATCTCAGTCCTACCATGCGTATGTTTGGCACAGCCATCAATTATGGTTTTGGAGATGTAGAAGAGACGGGTATCCTGATTGCTGTAGATGAAATCTTGGAGGAGAAACGTATGAGGCATGTGGAGTCATTCTTAAAAAATGAGCCTGATGCCGTGAGGTTTACCTCTGGTCAGAACAAAGTCATCTACCCGGATAAATAAAAAAGGCTGCATTTCTGCAGCCTTTTTAGTTTACTGTTTAACAACTCTATACTGCAGGTAAACTATTGCCATTAAGTTTTCTATATAAGTCTAGTGCAAAGACATCTGTCATGCCTGACACATAGTCCAATACTGATTGAATTCTGTCGAAGAGTTCATTCGACCTCATGTTATACTGGCTCGATACCCTATTGATAAGCAGTTGCGAATATGCTTTTTCTGGTGAGAGTACAGCTTCTGTCATTAAATCTATCAATGTGCCAATAATACGAAAACCAGCAACTTCTATATCCACCACATCTCTTGACTTATAAATGCGTTCGTAAGCCACTTTGCAACAATGCCTGTAGGCGTTGGCAGGTTGTTCTGAAATGTGACTGATAAGTGAACCTTCAAAGTTGCCGTTTAAAATCTTCTCTTCATTGGCTAAAAAGGCCTGAGTACACTCGTGTGTCAATAAACCAATTACGTTAGAGCGCAGATAGGCAATCTGTTCGTTCTGGTCGCTTACCATGCTCAAGGTTTTTTCCATTTGTATCCTGCGGTCTTCTGGGAAATAGCCTAACAGCAAATCCTTTGTCTCCTCCAACGAAAGAATCTTCAATTTGAATGAGTCTTCAATATCCATGATTTCGTAGCAGATATCATCAGCAGCTTCCACCAGATAAACTAATGGATGTCGGGCATAAATCTGGTCCCCCAACTTTTTTATGTCCAACGCCTCGGCTATCAGTTCATAGCTGCTCCGCTCCGATGTAAAGAAGCCAAATTTGCCTTTTTTGTTGGCAAAATTCGATGAATACGGATATTTTACGATGCTGGCCAAGGTAGAATAAGTTAGCACGAAGCCACCCTTCCTGCGCCCTTCAAACTGATGGGTCAGCAACCTGAAGGTGTTGGCATTGCCTTCGAAGTGGGTAAGGTCGTTCCACTGGTCTTCCCGTAGTTGGTCTTTCAATGCCAAGCCTTTGCCTTCAGAGAAGAAAGTAGAGAAAGCTTTCTCGCCAAAATGGCCGAAAGGAGGGTTACCTAAGTCGTGTGCTAAGCATCCTGCCGATACAATGGCACCTATTTCAGGCAGGTTGGTGCTTTGCAGAGCAGGTTCTCTTTCAAGAATCCCTTTTGCCACATCATTACCTAAAGAACGCCCCACACAAGATACTTCTATGCTGTGCGTCAGTCGGTTGTGCACAAACACACTCCCAGGCAAAGGGAATACCTGTGTCTTGTTCTGCAACCTCCTAAAAGGTGGCGAGAAGATCAGCCTGTCGAAATCACGTTGGAATTCCGTACGGTTCTCATGTCTTTCCTCATGAAACTCCTCTAATCCGAATCTTTTGGCGGAAATCAGTTTACTCCATTCCATTTTTTCATCCTCTTAGTTTAAATTAACTACAAAAGTATAAAATATATGGGAGAAAAGCATTATTTTCGCAACTAATTAGTAAAACTTATGCGATATGAAGGTACAAATTATCAATAAATCACATCATCAGTTGCCCCAATACGCTACAGTTCAATCGGCTGGCGTTGATTTGAGAGCAAATCTTGACGAACATGTTGTCTTGGCTCCATTGCAGAGAGCTTTGATACCTACAGGCCTTTTTATTTCTTTACCTGTGGGCTATGAGGCACAGGTGCGCCCCCGTAGTGGATTGGCTATCAAAAAGGGTATCACAGTATTGAACTCGCCTGGTACGATTGATGCTGACTACCGAGGCGAGATATGTATTATCCTCATCAACCTTTCTCAGGAAGAATTTGTGGTGAACGATGGTGAGCGTGTGGCACAGATGGTCATTGCCCGTCATGAACAAGCTGAGTGGGTAGAAGTGGAAACGCTCGACGAGACCGATCGTGGTGCTGGTGGTTTTGGGCACACAGGTAAGAGCTAATAATTGATAATTGAGTTTTTTGGTAGCAGCGGGGGTAGAGCCAGGTTTGCTTGAGCTATGCCGAGTTGAGACAAAATTGTTACATAGTAAAATTTAATAATTGAGAATTAAGATTTCAATATTGGTTTTTTGTTTGGGTTTTCTGATGCCTATGCTGGCGCAAGCTCAAGATGCAGACGAGTTGAATAGGAAATACGACTACTATTTCCACGAGGCTACCCGTCTTCGCATACAGAAGAAGTATGACGCTTCCTACGAGATGCTGATGCATAGTCTTGCCATTCGTCCGCATTCACCTTCTGCCCTCTACGAGTTGGCACAATATTACATTGTGCTGAAACAGACAGAAAGGGGTACAGCTGCTATGGCGGAGGCAGTGAAATATGCTCCAGACAACTATTGGTACGCACAAGGACTTGCCAATCTTTATGTACAACAAAATAAGCTAAATGAGGCAGCTCAACTCTTAGAGGAGATGGACAAGCGCTTCCCCAACAAGATTGACGTTACTTATAGCCTGTTACAAGTATATAACAGACAAGCTAATTTTGAGAAGTCAGTTCAACTCCTTGACAAATTAGAAGTGCGTTTTGGCAAGAATGAGCAGATATCTATGCAGAAGTTCGCCATCTATGACCAGCAAGGCGATGAAGAAAAGGCAATAGCTGAATTGCAAAGTTTGGCAGATGAGTACCCCACCGATTATCGCTATCAGGTGATTTTGGGCGATGCCTACCTGCAGAAAGAGAAATATCAACAGGCTTATGATATTTACCAGAAAATCTTGAAAGTTGAGCCTGACAATGCGATGGCCATGTATTCGCTGGCAGCTTACTATGAACAGACGGGACAGACCGAGAAATACGACCAACAGCTGAACTCTGTCTTGTTGAACCGTAAGGTAGATGCTGACACCAAGGCAGATGTGATGCGCAGATTGATTATCCGTAATGAAAATAGCCATAAGGATAGTACTGTTGTCATCAATCTCTTCGACCGTATCATGGAACAAGAACCTGATGAGGCTCAACTACCTATGTTGTATGCGCAGTACCTCTATTCCAAAAACATGAAAGAGAAGGCCATCCCCGTGCTGAATCAGGTACTTCAGATTGAACCTTCCAATACAACTGCTCGCATGACCCTGTTGGGAGAAGCAGTGAATAAGCGCGACTATGATTGGGTGATAGATATCTGTAAGACAGGAACCGAAGCCAATCCAGATATGCTGGAGTTTTATTATTACTTAGCCATCGGCTATAACCAGATCCAACGTACTGATAGCGTTATCAGCGTGTGCCAAAGGGCTTTACAGCATGTTACAGAGGAAAGTGAAGCCACTGTGGTGAGTGACTTCTACGCCATCATGGGCGATGCCTACCACACCAAGAAGCTGATGCCAGAAACGTATGAGGCATATGAGAAATCATTAGAGTATAACTCCAACAATATCATGGCGCTCAACAACTATGCCTATTACCTTTCTTTGGAGCGTCGAGATTTGGACAAGGCAGAGGAGATGAGCTATAAGACAGTGAAGGCAGAGCCCAACAACGCCACCTACCTCGATACTTATGCCTGGATACTGTTTGAGAAAGCCAACTACGAACAAGCCAAAATCTATATCGACCAGGCTCTGCAGAATGATGAAGACCTGAGTGCCGAGGTCTTTGAGCATTGTGGCGACATCTATTACCATACGGGTGATACAGACAAGGCACTGGAGTTCTGGCAGAAAGCCAAGGACAATGGTAGCACCTCTACCACTATCAACCAGAAGATACGGCAAAAGAAATACATACGATGAAGTACGACTTTTCAAACCATATAAGAGTGACTGCGCAAAACAAACGAGAACTTTGGCATCTTGTGATGCTGGCATGCTTTGTCTTGCTACTGGCAAGTTGCAAGAGCGGCAAGTCGGTTGTTCAGGAAACCGTCATTCCTCAGCAATACATCTCATCAAAGTTGGAACTGACTGTTCCTCATGGCGATGCCGTCCTTACTGTCAATGGTACCATGAAGATGAAAGAAGGCGAGTTGGTGCAGATGTCATTGCTCATGCCTTTGTTCCGAAGCGAGGTAGCTCGCATCGAGGCAGCTCCTACCTACCTGCTGATGGTAGATCGTATGAACCGCAGGTTTGTCAAGGCCTACCAATATGATTTGCGTGATTACCTGCCTGCAGATAGCTATCTGCGTTTGGAGAAACTGATAAAGGAAGCCTCTAAGCCAGGAGGCAAGACCACACTGACGGGCGAGGAGATAGGCATCAAGCAATTGGCAAAGGCCAGGATTGAGTTGTACGACTTTTCCGACGAGCCATTCAATATTGAGCCTACCACCGTTAGTTCACGCTATCGTCAGGTCACCATCGAAGAACTGTTACAACTGCTCATGAATCTATGAAACGCGCCCTCCTCATATTGCTGCTTATCTGTGTGCCTGTGCTGCTGTTGGCGCAATCCAACAAGCGCATCAAGGAACTGGAACTCAAGCGGTCCAACCTGCAGAAGCAGATAGCAGAGACGGAGGAATTGCTGAAGACCACCAACAGGAATGTGGGTAGCCAGCTCAATGGCCTGAATGCCCTGACAGGTCAGATTGAGGAGCGCCGTCGTTACATTGATAATATCAATAACGACCTGGTTGCGGTGGATAGTGAATTGGTTTTTATAGACCGCCAGCTAGACACCTTGAAGATTAGTCTGGAAGAAAAGAAACGTCGCTACGAGGCTTCTTTGAAATACCTCTACAGGAACCATAGCATTCAGGAAAAGCTGATGTTCATCTTCAGTGCCGAATCCCTTTCTCAAACCTATAACCGCTTGCGCTATGTACGCGAGTATGCCACCTATCAGCGTTTGCAGGGCAATGAGATTATCCGCAAGCAGGAGCAAATGACCCAGAAGCAAGTAGAGCTGGATAGTGTGAGAATGGAGAAAATACGTCTTTTGGCAGAGCGAGCACAAGAGAAAAGAAAACTGGAAACACAAGAGGCACAGGCCCAGCAGGTAATTAAAGACCTGCGCTCGAAGCAAAAGGGCTTGCAAGACGAAATCAACAAGAAGCGTCGTGAAGCCAACCAGCTGAATAATCAAATCGACAAGCTGATAGCTATCGAAATAGAGAATGCCCGCAAGCGAGCAGAAGAAGAGGCCCGCAAGGAAGCTGAAGCCAAGAAGAAAGCCGAGGAAGCAGCCAAAGCCAAAGCAGCCAATGCTACTACTGCCAAGCCAGCTGCCCCAGCTGCTCCAGCTGCCAAGCCAGCTACCACTGCCAAGACCGAGACCTATACCATGAGTAAGGCCGATCGTGAGCTATCCACCAATTTTGCCTCCAACCGAGGCAAGTTGCCCATGCCCATCACCACCTCGTATATTATTGTGAGCCATTATGGTCAATATAATGTGGCAGGCCTTCGCCATGTCACCCTCGACAACAAAGGCATCGACATACAAGGCAAGCCAGGCGCCCAGGCCCGTGCCATCTTCAACGGCAAGGTAGCGGCTGTATTCCAGCTCAATGGCCTGTTCAACGTGTTGGTGCGCCATGGTTCCTATATCTCCGTCTATTGCAACCTCTCCAAGAGCGATGTCAAGCAAGGCGACGATGTCACCACCCGTCAAATCCTGGGTACCGTATATAGCGATGCTTCCGACAACAACCGCACCGTTCTCCACTTCCAGCTCCGCAAGGAGAAAGATAAGCTCAACCCAGAAGTCTGGTTAAACAAATAACCCATTTAGCCATGAAAATACTTCGCGAAAGAATCCTGCAAGACGGCCGTTGTTTGGAAGGCGGCATCCTGAAAGTAGATAGCTTCATCAACCACCAGATGGACCCTAATCTGATGAAGCAAGTAGCCGTTGAGTTCATTCGTCGCTTTGCCGACCTGCCCATCAACAAGATACTCACGGTAGAGGCATCTGGCATTGCCCCGTCTGTTCTGTTGGGCTACCTCTTGGAACTGCCAGTAGTGTATGCTAAGAAGAAAAAGCCATCTACCATGAAGGAAATGTATGTGGCTGAAGTCCGCTCGTTTACCAAGCAGCGCGACTATACTATGGTGATCAGCAAGGAATACCTCACGCCAAAAGACCATATTCTTTTCATCGACGATTTTCTGGCTTATGGCAATACCGGATTGGGTATTATCGACTTATGCCAGCAAGCAGGGGCCACCATCGAGGGCATGGGCTTTATTATAGAAAAGGCATTCCAGCATGGTCGTGAACTGCTTACCGAAAACGGTGTTTATTGCATCGAGTCGCTGGCCATCATCGATTCCTTAGATGGTAACCGCATTCTTGTGAGGGAGTAAACTATAGTCTTTAGCCATATAGCATAGAGGTGAGAGAAATAATTAATTAACAAAAATATATGAAGCACTTATCAATTGGCAAGCTGATGGCAATGACAGCTTGTGTGACTTTAATGACAGGATGTAGCGGTGGACAACAACCATCGCAGGAAGGGATGAACAGAAGACCTGGCAACTATCCAGGTAATCCCGAAGAGTGGTTTGCGCCACAATTGGTGACAGATAATACGTATCGCAATGTGGCGAAGTTCAGAGCGGCTTATGCTTCTTCGAGCTTCGACTATAATTTGACGGCTCAGTTGGCAACAGATGGTATTGTGAGCGCAACAATGCCACCTACCACTCAGTTGTTTACACAAGATGGCGAGGTGCCTCGCAACAAGAAGGAGGTCATATTTGACTTTAACGATGTGACGACATACGTTGTCAATGGTGACAATATCTTCTTGCAGTATGATATGGCTGATATGCAGTTGGATATCGACCAGATTGAACTACGAGGCAGGGTGGTTCTCGACACCAGAAAAGCACGAGGCTATGAGGTGAAGATGCTGGCTTCACTGGATGGAAGGCAATGGGAGGAGCTGGATGCACAAAAGGGTAGTAACTATTTTGGCGTAGAAGGTGGTGCCTGGGCTGGTTATCCTCCTCGAAAGGTAGCTACGGGTGAATCGCCAGTAAGGTTCTTGTATGAACATGGGGCTGTGAAGAACCCGCCAGTGGTAGAGGCTGGTGCCCCTGCAGGTGCCAATCCGTTTATGACTCGCACCATCAACTATGTGGTGAAACTTCCTGCCGCAAAAGCATATAGTCACTTCAAGGTGGAAATGAATATGCCTAGTGCACAAAGTTGGACTATCTCCTCATGGGATTTCACCAAGGCTGATGAACCTGTATCTGCGCTTCCATCCTTCCGCTTCAACAGTGCTTGGATGAGTGCATCTGCTGGCAATGAGTGGCTGATGGTGGACTTGGGTGTTAAGGCGCAGTATGATAAAGTGAACTTGCACTGGATCAATAAGGCTGTGAAAGGTGTGATAGAGGCATCTGACGATGCCAAGACCTGGATAAAAGTGGCTGAATTGCCTGATGGCGAGAATTTAAATGATGAAATTGCTTTGAACAAGACTGTGAAGAGCCGCTATGTTCGCCTGAACTTGACGGAAGCTGCTGGTGGAAAGCCTTACGTGCTGAGTGAGATGGAAGTGATGGGCAAGGGAGGTTTGACGGCTCAAAACCAAGTAGCTGAGGCTGCATGGATAGATATGAACGGCGATAATGGTCAGGTACTGAATGGCAAACTTTCTTTGGATGGTGGCAACTGGAAGTTGCAAAGGGCATCGGAAGTAAAGGCAGCTGGTGAGGCCATCGCACAACCTGGTTTCGACGATGAGGCTTGGATTCCTGCTACAGTACCTGGTACCGTATTATCAAGCTATGTAAATGTAGGCGCTTTGCCTGATCCTAATGTGGCTGATAACCAATTGCAGATATCCGAGTCGTACTTCTATTCCGACTTCTGGTATCGTCATACTTTTAATGTGGATGCTTTGGGTGAACGGATGTTCCTGGACTTCGATGGCATCAACTGGAAGGCTGACATCTTCTTGAATGGCAAGCAGGTTGGCAACATCGACGGTGCTTTCATTCGTGGCAAGTTTGATGTGACGGATGTGGTGAAACAGGGCGAGAATGTACTGGCAGTCAAGATTATCAAGAATGCCCATCCTGGTGTGATAAAAGAACAGACAGCTTGGTCGCCAGATTCTAACGGTGGTGTGTTGGGTGCCGACAATCCTACTTTCCATGCTTCTATCGGTTGGGACTGGATTCCTACTATCCGAGGCCGCAACATAGGCATTTGGAACGATGTGTATCTCACTTGTGCTGGTTCAGTGACCATAGAAAATCCATTTGTGCAGACAGACCTGCCATTACCAGACACCGACTGTGCAGATATCTTGGCTGAGGCTACGCTGAAGAACCATAGCGACAAAGCCGTGAAGGGTGTGCTGAGTTTCAATAT
>JAEEGL010820748.1_pt1 | contig 53884 bp, 43 predicted proteins | sample 9134231 | NCBI WGS metagenome assembly JAEEGL01 (sample SAMN16246548, study PRJNA631951) | gut metagenome | biome: gut microbiome; feature: rumen; material: fiber-attached | host: Bos | place: Iran: Karaj | collected 2018-10 | reverse complement strand
GTTTCTTTCAAAATTCTCTTTTATTATTGCATTGTTATGCCTCACTTCTTCTGCTGCCTCATGCATGATGGCCTCCAGCATCTCATCTGTGGGGTCATCATAACTTGTGAATCTGTATGAGTTCAGTTCTTCTGGGGTCATTGTTTTCTTTTTAATATTGTTATTGTAGCGAACGCTCCATGCGCAGGTATATGTGGTCAAAGGCGTGCACCATGCCGGTAGGTTTGAACCCGAGAGAGCTGTACAGGCGCAGGGCAGGGGTGTTCTTAGGGCTCACAAGCAGGGTGGCCTTCTCAATGCCTGTCTTGCGGCCACGCTCCAGGGCGGCGGTAAGCAGCGCACGGCCGATGCCTTTGCGGCGCATGTCTGGGCTCACAGCTAAGGTGTCCAGATAGTATTCACCTGCCTTGGCCTCGTCAGCCATATTGGAGAAGTCACATTTCAGGGCGTCACCCACATTGCTGAAAGTTTTTACACGCAGGGTGGAGTAGAGGGCGCCGTCGTATGAAATCATGATGCCCACACGCTCACCGTCCACCTCAGCTATGAGGGTGTTCTCATAACTGTAAAGCACGTCTTTCATGGCGCACACAGTACTAAGTGTTTCAGCGTCAGAGTCTTTGGCATCGGGGACGCCGATAGCCCACAATATGCGCTCCGCCATAAACAGAGCGTCTTCTTTCACGGCTTTACGTATGGTTACAGGGGTGTTCATAAGGCAAAAGTATGATTTCATCAAACAAAGTTAGTGTATTTTCCTTAATTTTCACTAATTTTGGTGCACTATCTGATTTTTATCCCCTGAAATTATGAAAACCATAACACTGAAACAGACCTCCACGGTGGTGCCAGCCATAGCCATGGGGTGCATGCGCATAGCGGACAAGAATACAACAGAGGTGGAGAACTATATACGCCACTGCATGGATTTGGGGCTTAATTTCTTTGACCACGCCGATATCTACGGCCGCGGTGTTTGTGAGGAGAAGTTTGGCACGGCGATGCGTAACCTTGGCACGCCCCGTGAGGCGGTTTTCATACAGTCAAAATGCTCCATAGTGCCAGGTGTAATGTACAATATGTCAAAAGATTACATCCTAAAAGCAGTTGACGGCATTCTCTCACGCCTTGGGTGCGGCTACCTTGACAGCCTGCTCATGCATCGCCCTGACGCCCTTGTAGAGCCGGAGGAGGTGGCTGAAGCTTTTGACATTCTGCAGAGCAGCGGCAAGGTGCGCCACTTTGGCGTCTCAAACCACAAGCCCATGCAGATAGAGCTCCTGCGCAGGTACGTGCGTCAGCCCTTGGAGTTTAACCAGCTGCAGCTCAGCATCCCCGTGTGCGGCATGATAGCAAACGGCATTGAAGTGAATATGAAAACAGAGGACTCACTGGACCGTGACGGCAGCGTGCTTGACTACTGCCGCCTCCATGATATAACTATTCAGGCATGGTCCCCATTCCAGCATGGGTTCTTTAGCGGAGTGTTTGTGGGTGATTATGAGCGCTTTGGAGATTTGAACCACGCCATGCAGCGCATGGCTGACAAATATTCAGTAACCCCCACCGCCATAGCTGTGGCATGGATATCGCGCCACCCTGCGCAAATCCAGACTGTGGTGGGCACCACCAACCTTAATAGAATAGATGAGATTGCCGCAGCCAGCCGCGTAACCCTCACCCGTGAGGAGTGGTACGAACTCTACCTCAAATCCGGCCACATGCTGCCGTAAATATTTTTTGCAAAAGCATTATTATGTCCCAAATTTGTTATAAATTTGTGCCAAAATACAAATTGGTATGGTTGATAGTACAGCAAAAAAAATTGAGGCCGCCATTAGTTCAGAAACAGAAGGGAAAATAGTCTTTGCTGCGGACTATGCCGAACTAGGTACACCAGAGGCAATCAAGAAGTCACTAATCAGACTATGTGAACGTAATGTTATTGTAAGACTGGCCCATGGGATATATTACAAACCTAAGTTTGACGCAGAACTTGGCCTTGGTCTGTTGATGCCAAGTCTGGATGATATTGCCCAGTCCATAGCAAAGCGTGACCACTCACGTATAGTTCCTACAGGAGACTACGCTCTCAATAGTCTTGGACTGAGTACACAAGTACCAGCAAACGTTGTTTATCTTACTGATGGCTCCCCTCGAAGGATAAGTGTCGGCAAAGGGCATGGCATCACGTTCAAGCATACCTCTGAGTTGAAAGCCTTAAGTTTTCGCTCTGACTTAATGATGCGTATTGTTGCTGCAATGAGAGCTATTGGAGAAGGCAATATTTCCGATGAGCAGAAACGAATTCTAAAAGAGCATATAAAAAATGTGGCAGACGGGGATTATAATGAAGATATTAAACTTGCGCCAGCATGGGTAAGAAAGGAGCTAATTGCACTATGAAATTTATAGAATTATCGCATGAACAGCGAAAGACTGTTTTTACGCAGGCTTCAGCCCAGACGGGTATCAGCGTCAACTTGGTTGAGAAAGATTGGTGGATATGTCAGGTACTTGCTGCACTATACAAACTTCCTAGTGCAGGATACACAAGTTTCAAGGGCGGTACATCATTGAGCAAATGCTGGAAACTGATAGACAGGATCTCAGAAGATATTGATATTGGTATTGACCGTGAATATCTTGGATTTGGAGGTACGCTGTCAAAGACTCAGATCAGTGACTCCGGAACGTGGTTCGTATTGAAGTTAGTGGAAGGTCAATGAGTGAGCCTGTTCAAGTCGTTACACTTAACCCTATTATTGATGAAGTTTTCCCCGAATCTCGTTGGGAACAGAATGCATTCAGTGTAAGAGCCGTACTTCCTGAACGAACATTCTTGGAGAAGATATTCCTTCTTCACGAAGAATTCAGTAAATCTGCTGATAATATAAGAGTTGAAAGAATGTCAAGACACATGTATGACATCGGTCAGATTCTTCGAACTCCGATTGCAGAACGTGCAATGAATGATGAACAACTTTATCGTCAAGTAATACAGCATCGCAAGACTTTTATTGGGCTTCGTGGATTCGATTATAATACTCTTTTCCCTTCCAGTTTGTCTATACTGCCACCAGAATCAGTGCAAGATGCATGGCACTCAGATTATGAACAGATGCGGTTACACATGATATATGGAGAAAGTATCCCATTTGATGACTTAATTGAGCAACTCAAGATCCTGAATGACCGTATAAGACAATTGGGATATCAAAAGTGAACACCCCGATGCCACCACAAGTACGCACATAAAACACCCCGCCACCTGACGCTTCAGGCAGCGGGGTTCGCAAAAAAACTATTGATTTAACACGGGTATGTATCGTATTTAGCGAGATACGTCGGTTAGTTATAAGTTCGCTTTACGAGACTCTTTACTGCGTTGCACTACGCTCAGAGTGACGACAGTACCTAATGCAGCAAGAGCAAGCATGAACCACAGCGGAGCGTCAAGAGGCAGGGAGCGGCCGCAGTCTCCTTGATACTTGTAGTTCTGCTCATCGCACCAGTCCATACAGTCTGAGTCTCCACTGCAGGCGCTGTAACATTGACTAAGGTCTGTGGCCACGCAGCTTTGGCAAGCCATAATATTCTCAGGGCCAGGGTAATCCTCCGCACAGTGGTCTGTCCATGTGTACACATCATCATAATCACCAAGACTAATCAGACCTCCTGACTTTACGCTGACACCTGACGGCACTACAGATGAACTATACTGCTCATCCCCTGCATACGGAGTATAAGAGGTGCTTGGCAGTGTTACCGCCATTACCCCATGGGCTGCAAACAGCCCCAACACTACTATCAAAAACTTCAGTTTCTTCATAAATTTATTTGTTGCTATTCGTCATGCTGAGCGTTAGCGAAGCATCTCGCAATGTTTGCAAGACCGTTTGCTTCTGCAACGTCACAACAGATTCTTTGCTACGCTCAGAATGACGTAAGTTTATTTCTAACTGTCAACTGTCAACTATCAAATGTCAACTATTTAACTATCACCTTCTCAGTTCTGCTTGCACTGTCACCTACAGCTTTGATTACATACACGCCCTGCAAGCCGTCAAGGGTTAGTACATTATAGTGTGCGTCAGACAGTTTCTTAACAGTGGTGCGGCCGCTCATATCAGTGATATAAACCTGCTCAAGCATCACATTGTCAGATGATGATATTACAAGCTGTTTGCCGTTAGCTTCATAGATTTCAATACCTCTTGACTCAGAGCCGGAGCCGTCAGACTCGCCCTCATCCACAGAAGTCACATCCTCGTAGGCGTAATTGATGTTAAGATAGAAACGCCCGATGCAGTCTCCAGGAGCAATGCCGCTGAATACAGGGGTCTCACCCTCTGTCAGGTTGTATGTCTTGCTGTTGAGGCGGTCTTCAAGTATCACGCTCTCAAAACCTTCCACAGCGCTTAGGCTGAACTTAACAGTAAGGTTCTTATTGGTCTGTTTGTTTCTTAAGCAGACAGGTATAACCTTGGCGGCATCATCAATGCCGTATGAAGAGTATATGGCATCACCGTCTTTCACGTAAATATCAGGTGTGGTCTCATTGTATGAGAATGCCTTGTCTATCATTTCGCCACCGTAGCGTACTGTAAGCGTACTTGCTGCCGCATCAGATGTGTTCTGAGCACGCAGGCGCAAGTAGGTGTCATCAAACGCACGCTTGTAGTAGATTGTAGAGCCGGAGCCATACTCACCCTGATTGGTGGTTATAGTCTTGGCAGACGATGCTTTTATTGCAAAACCGTTGTTAGGTTTTACATAAACGGCGCTTCCCTCAGCCTGGCTGCTCGGAACCTCAGTATCCCAGTTCTTGTCCACATAGTCATAAACCTTGACATCGAGGCCAGAGTTGTCATAACGCAATTTAGCAACGTTAAGGTTGGCAGGGTATGAGTTGTTTACAAAGGTCCAAGACGTGGTGGCGCTGTACTGAGGCATTGCGCCCTCATTGGCAAAACGCCCTGTAAACTCAAAGGTCTTAGGCTGTGTGCCGTCACCCACCTTGGCAGGATTGTTCTCATAGCGGGTGTAGTAGCGTGATGCAGGCACCTTAAGAGGACCGTACTGGTCAGGAATCATTATACCAAAGGCAGAGTTAGTAGCCACAGTCTCATCAAGGCTTGTAAACGGAACGCCTGGCTTGAATGTGCTGCCATCCACGGTAAAGTGCTGCATATATACGTGCGGAGTCTGACCCTCAATATAGAAGTCCCTACTCTTAATATCCCTGACATCTCCACTCTCACCGCTCACAAACTTCTTGATTACGCCACCCACAAGCACCCACTCGTTACGTCGAACTTCCATAGAGTTCTTAGCGCGGGTGTAACGCAAAGTACCGTCGCCGTTCAGGTTCTCAATACCCTTGATAGCACCACCTGCCTCTATAGTAATGGATTTGGTGAATTGGCTTACTTCATCAAACGATGCTCTCAGACCAGCAGCCACGTACTCCTCTGGATAGTTACCACGTGTTTCAGTGTCATTCCATAGAGGAATTGTAGGCACGTTCTTCAGGTTCTCAGCATCAGGGATAATAACGTGGAGCTGAGGGGAGAAGAAGTTGGCGCAGTTCAGCTTGCGCCCTGACTTGGTGGTCCAGTTAGAACGAACGTCCCATAGACCGGAGTTGCCACCTACCCAGATAATAGTGTCAATCTCCACGATGTTAGCCTGCTGGAACGCACCGTATGTCCAGTCACCGCCAGCCTCGCTACGGCGTATGGCGCTAAAGCGGTCTGCGTTAGTCTTGTTTGCAACCTCAAGGCCAGACGGGTCTGTGGCAGGCTTGGCACCTATATTCAGAAGTGACCCACGGAACACAAGCTCGTCAGGGTCTGTGGCGGTGGACTTACATACCTGATCCTCCACATTTATATGCTTGTACTCTGTACCAAACTTTAGATTAGACTGAGCACCTATGTCTTCCGGTTTGGCGTCGCCCTTGCTCCAGAAGTTGTTGTATGCGTAGTTACCTGAAGTAAGTGTCACATTCTGGAATGCAGTAGCGTCTGTATTACGCTCAGAAATCTTGTCATCGTAGCTGTAGCAGTTATTGTACTTAAAGTAAATCTTTGAAGCCACATATCTGCCTGTTTGACCTGTCTGCTGTGCGTTTGATGAACCAAAACGCAGGAAGTCTATCTTATATGCAGAAGCGGCATGGTCTTCAAGATAGAATGTGTTATAGAATATAGCAACATCCTGTATGCTTGGACTTATATAATCAACTGCATCAACTCTTTGATAGAATGTAACAGGACGTACAAATGCAACATTATCACTGAAGAGGTTGTCATTCCAGAACACGTTGTTCATTATAAGTACATTCTGAGAACCTTGCAGGAATATTGTTGTTGCGTGGCTGCCACGCATATTGTTACGGGTGAACTGAAGATTCTTGCAGCTCATAAACTTAACAGAGGCGCCCCAGTACTTAGCATTGTCATCGGTACTGGTTCCTTGGAGATTAAATATACACTCCTCAAACTTAAGACCGCCCACGCCAGAGGCATGTATGCAGTTAAATCCGGTAGCATCTACTTCACAGGCTATCATCTCACAGTTTGCATTTGCAAAAGTTCCCGGTTCAATAGTATTTGGTGTATTTGAATTCTCTATGTAAAATCCGTACTCTACAGCAGAACCTGTATGGTTATTGGTTGTTGTGGATCTGGTTATCTGCAAGTTTTTAAGTATTACATTACGGGCTCCGAGCAAACTTAAACCGCCTTGAAGCACAGGCTTCTTGGATGCGTTCTTTGCACGAACTATTAACTTGTCGCCTGGGTTTGTAGGAGTTGGAACATAATTGCTTATTGAAGTGGTGTTTATGTTCTCAAGGCTTGCATCGCGCGTTGAGTTGTCAGAGTTTCCGTATTTGCCATACTCCACTTCAAAGACAATAGGTTTTTGCACTATCTTGCTTGAATTTATCCAAGCATTAATAGTAGCATTATTTGCATCTTTGTGAGCTTTCTTGGCATCAGCCACGGCAGCGGCAAGAGTCTGAAAACGCAGCTCGCACGGATCTTCAGGCTGAGTGTTGTCAATAGTGTAATATACAGTATCGTTCACCGCTATCTGGCACTCCTTAGCCGTGGTGAACTTGCCAGTCTCATCGCTAAGTACGTATTGGCTGTTGGACTCTGAATAAACGTATGCCTTATAGCAGTATGTGGTGTTTGCCTTCAGCGATGTGCCGTTTGAGCTCTGTGAGAATGTTTTGCTGAAAGTCTCTTTTGCCTTTAACGTGGTCTCACCGTCTATCTCTGCCTTGAGGCTGCTTGTAGTTACATTGCAGCTACTGCCCTCGCAGTAGAAGAAGCCGCGCTTGAGAAGGCCGTCATCACAGCCTGTGTAACGCAGGTAACCGCTGAGAGTTACTTTAGGTCCGTTATCCACAACAGGTGTTCCTGCTATCTCCACTGTGGTGGGGTAGCCTGCCACGCCAGTAAGCGTTATCACTGCCGTTTTGCTGTGAGCATCTGTAATGGTGAGTGTTGCAGTGTATGTGCCCTCAGTTGAAGGAGCGTTGAAGCGAACCGTTACACCGCTCTCATTTATACTTGTAACACTAAACTTGGCGGCATCCGTACCAGACAATGCACACCTGCTGGTGGTAAGAGCTGTACCATAGTGAGTAAAGGTTATTGTTTTGGATGCGTTACCAGAAGGCTCGGCTGTTATATTGGCAGAAGTGGTGACGTTTATAAAGCCAGGTATGGTAAACTTCATCCACATATTATTGGAATTGTTTGAGCAATACCTTTGGGCATCACTTGTGCTACCTGCGTCAGATGATATTTGCAGGTAGTATTGATACTGGTAGTAACCTGCTGACAATGTAGAAATCGTATATAATTTCTTTGTGCCAGTATTGCCAGTTTTTATTTGTTGGTCTCCAGTTGCATTCCATGATTGAACATACTCTTCGCTATAGTTTGCCGGCCATGCGTTGTCATTGTATTTTAATTTTGAGTACATTCTCACATAACGTGTTGTGCTGCCACCCCAGCACCAAGCACTGTAGTTATCAAGCCAGATGTCAGTGGTTACAACACCTAAGTTTGCATCGCCGCTATAGTTGGCCGCCCTGTCGCCATGCTGACGCCAGTTTGTGCCGTTATAACCAAATTGCACACTCCAAACTTCTTTATCTTTGGTTTCAAAGAATCCCCAATCATCAGCTACCACGCTTGTGGCACACAGAAGGCTTGCAACTAAAGTTAGCACTGTGGCAGAGAATCTTCTGCTCACGCTTTTGTTTATATTATATAACTTTTTCATAGTCTAACTGTCAATTATCCATTATCAATTGTCAACTCCTTAATCGCACTTCTCCGTTATATCTGGTGCCACCACAATGGTTGCGCTCTTGCTCACCGATGCGCAGGTTGCGGTGTAACCTGTTACCGTTACCGTATAGGTTGTATTTGCCGCACGGCTCTGCGCCTTAAACTTGGCTGTGGCTGGCATTGTGTTACCACTCTCACCGTATATCTCAGAGGTGGCTGGAGTAACCGTCCAGTCTATCTCATTAATATTACCTGTAGTGCCTGCCGCATTCAGAGTAATCTCTGTGTATGGCTTGGTAGGCGTTTCTGCAGAGGTGGCAGGCGATGTTGTCAGACCTGTAATTGTACCGCTCACACTGCCAGATGGCGCTGTGTATGTTATTGTAAGTGTGGCTGTGGCATCGTCGTAGCCGTCTGTTTTACCCGTAAAGGTGTATGTATATGTGCCTGAGGTCTTAGTGCCTGGGGTCCATGTCATAACGTCGCCCAACAGGCTGAACTCACTCTTGGCATCGGCGTTAGAGCTGTTCTTTACACTCCAAGTGGTAGGCGACGGATAGATAAACATATCGCTCCATGTAAACTCGTGTTTGCCTGGGCATGCAGTAAAGCTCTCAGCAAGATTATTGGTTATGAACTTATTACATTCATACTTTATTGGCAGAATATCGCTGTAAGACGATGTGCCGTTTGCGTTTGTAGCCGTAAAGCGCAAATAGAGCGTCTCCCCTGGGGTTACAGCCTTGCTAATCTCATCCGATGTCAGAGTAACAGTGGTTGATGTATTTATAGAAGGATTGCTTACTGATTTACTCTTGCTGGCTGTCTTGTTCTTACCGTCTATACGGAATGCACGGCTGTTTGAATAGTAAAGCGTTACATTAGTTATGTTGGCGCAACCACGCTGTGCAAAGTAGGCTGTGGTTGTTAGTCCGCAATCAGCGTTTAACTCCGGTTTGGCACCTATACGCACTGTAGGCTTACGGCCAGATGTCTCTATAGGAGTAGTGGTTATTGTTAGCGTGCCATTTGCTGTAGGGTTACTTACCTTAATGGTGGTGGCGGTGGTGTAACTCTTGCCAGAACCAACAGGGTCAGCCGTGGCGCCTGTAATGGCTATGGCAGTTATCTTATAACCCTCATTTGGTGTTACCACAAAATCAAAACTGCCTCCCGTGGCAATGCTCTTGCTGGTCTCGTTAAACGAGCAGTTTGTACCAGAAGTTGTTATGGTATATGATGCTGCAGGAGCTGAATAAACAATACTTAAAGTACCACTGCTTGTAGGAGTGAGGGTAAAGGAGTTACCTGCCTGTGATATATCTCCACTCTTTGTACCAGAATATGAAGCCGACGTGAATACATAACTGGCAGTAGGTGTTACTGTAAATGTTACACTGCTACCGCTTGTCACGCTCTGCGCTTCAGCAGGCGATAAGGTACAACCTACACCACTTGGGGTGACTGTATATGACGCAGTAGATGTTGTAATTGTTAAAGAGCTACCGCTCATAGTAAATGTATATGTGGCACCCTTTGTAATCTCAATATTATATTGGAATGTTGAGCCAGGCTGTGTGGTAGAATAAGAAGTGCCTAATGATACTGTACTACCCCCACTTAGAGAACCTAATTTACAACTGTTAGCATCAGAGATGGAACCGTTGTACAGCCTAAACCACTGACTTCCGCTACAAGTTGCAGTAAACGTGTATTTGTTGTTTGTGAAGGCTTTAAAGTTGTTGTCAAGCCCCATACAAGACGAGCCTGTCAAGCCGTAAGCCGCCCACACATTACTCCCTGTTAGCAGCATTGCCGTTAGCAGGGCAATGTGTTTCAGTATTTGTGAAAACCTTTTCATATATAGTGTTCGATTTTATTGTTAACAATTAACTAATTACAAGCCTCTGTATCCGGATTAACTGTAATGGTTGTCTTCTCTGAACATCCACCAGCGGTTGTAGCCTGAATGGTGTATGTCTTAGCTGTTGAGCCGTTAGTGCTTGCACCCTTGAATGATATTGCATCGTATGTCTTGTCATACAAATATGCAGTAGAACTTGACAGGTCTGGTGTGCCAGTATTGTCAGTTATCTTCCACTCAGCAATATCAGTGCTGACTGATGTTATGGTTACAGGCATATACTGTGTAACTGACGCAGCTGAGCGTACAAGACGCGGCTGAGTGCTTATGGTAAGGGTTATCTCGCCATTCATACGGGTAGGACAGTTTGTGCTGTTATCACCGTAGTAAGCATATACTGTATATGTGCCGGATGATGTTACCGGGAAGTCAATGCTACTGCCTGTGGTGCCAGCCTTGGCTGCATAGCCCTCAATTGGAGCACCGTTGCTGTACAACTGATATTTATAACCAGTCTGAGAGTTAGCCAGACGCAATGTTCCAGAGCCTGCGCCGCTGCTCGGGTCACCGCATATAGTGGTGGCGCCGCCCACATTGCTCAGCTCGTAAACATTAGGAGCGTTTATGTTGAAGTTGAATGTCTTGGCAGCGGATGTGGTTGCATTATAGTTTGTACTTGCAGCCTTGGTTGCGGTAACGCTTACACTACCCTTGGCAGAAGGAGAGAGGACATCGCCGTCAACGCTACCGCTGCCCGATGTTACCGTGTATGTAACCGCACCATCACCGCTACCGCCTGAGGTGGTAAGCTTGACATTTGCCGCATCACAATATACAAAGTCTGTGGCGGTGTTACTGATGGTTAAAGTGCTTTGGTTTGCCTTATTTATGGTGAGTGTGCCAAGAGAAAGGTTTGTGGCAGCGCAGTAGTCATCACCATCTGCCGCATCAATGGTTATGCTATAGGAACCTGCATTTGTAGGTGCTGTGGTTGATGTTGTGTATGTGGTTGAGCCCGTACCAGTATAATATACGGTAGCCGCGCCAGCTCCTGATGCCGGAGTTACCGTTACAGCACGCGCGCTGCCGTTGTAGGTTTGATCGTTATTAGTTAGAGTATATTGTGCTGCAGTGGCAGTGGCTTTCACCTTTAATGCTGCTTGCGCACTCTTTGTGCCACCACATCCGCCTGTTATGGTGTAAATTATATTTGCGGTGCCAGCACCTGGTGTTGCGACTGTTGTTGTGGTTGTTTCAGATGAGTTCACAGTAGCAACTGAAGTATTTGAACTGCTCCAAGCTCCTGTACCACCACCAAGAACCACGTCATTTGCAGTAGCACCTAGACCTTGCCCCTTACATACGGGAGAAGATGTGAGTGTTACGCTGGTTATTGAAGCGGTATCTACACCTGTAAGAGTGTGAGTGTTACTATAGATTGTGGCACCGCATGATGCTGTAATCTTACATCTATAATGCCATGTATTAGCATATGGAATGGCACCGGTAAAAGTTAAGGTTGAAGAAGTTTTGTCAGCCCAATCAACCCAATTCTCCCCAGATTTCCATTGCCATTGATATGAGAGTCCCGTTCCTGTTGCAGTTACAGATATACTTGATGCTGTGCTTCCAACACAAACAGATTGGCTTGCTGTAGGCTGCGCTGTGATGGCTGGGTATGGGTCAACGGTTACTGCGGCCTGATCTGTTGTAACAGTAGCGCATGCTCCATTTTTCACATTAACCTTATAGTATAAAGTTCCCGTAGAACTTATTGGAGCATCGTATGTTGTGGCAGTCACCTCTGTCCTTGTGCTTGTGCCTGGGGTAAAACCAGATGTGGAACTAACATACCATCGTACATTTGCAGTGGCGTTTTGTCCACTTAAAGTTAATGTTTGAACATCGCCCACTTCACCTTGACAAAATGTGCCTGCATCAGAGATGCTTCCTGCCGTAGTTGGTGCGTAAGTCCTAATACGACCAGAAGAATTACTATTAACACTGTTTGAAGTACAAACATCCTTATTTGTAACGACACATCTATAATATTTGTTCTCAAAAGAGGTGCCATCGTAATAGCTCGTACTTGGGATAAATGACGCAGTGGTAGATCCCGTTCCAGCTGTCGCATTTGCCCAATCATCAGTTGTTTTTGTACGTTGTTGCCATTGATAGGTATAACTGCCAACACCTCCCGTTGCCGTTACAGTCAGAGCGGTTGCAGTTGCATTTTTACAATAACTGACATTATCGGCTGACGGCTGTGATGAATCTGAAATAGTAGGATTAGAACAAGCGGTGGTTGAAAAACTTTGAACGGTTCCATATTTTGTTTCTGAATCAGTTGTCGCGTATGCACGATAGTAGTACGTTTTTCCAGGGGTAAGACCGGACAATGAAGTGCTGAACTCAGTGCCACTTGTATAGCTAACAGTTTTAGTGCTATTGGATATTGTAGGCGTTGTGGTTACAGTTGAAAGGGCATAACATATACCAGCTTCATTAACAGTACAAGATCCATTTGTTATAGTACCACTTACTGTTGCTGTAGCGTATGAAGGGGTGCTTGTACTTGATGTTACCACGGTTGGGCCAGTGCAAGCTGATGGTATGGTAACAGATGTGCTAACACCAGAAGAATAGTAATTGTTATTAACAGTATATAGATAATATGTGTAAGTTGTGCCAGCTGTTCTGCCTGTGTCACTTTTTGAACCACTAGTACCATTATATATTACAGTTCCAGCTCCTATTGTGCTTCCACTAGAATAGGAAGTACCTCCTGTCGGAGCTGTTACAGTAGGGCTTGCACCCTCGTAACGAACTACCATAACAGTTGTATAGGTGTTGTTGTGTGTCCAGCTAACAGTAGCAGTTGTTCCACTTGCTGAAGAACTCTGACTAGTTGGATCGGGGAGGGCGTTAACAGTCCAATAAGCAGCTCCATTATTGTTGGCATTAAGACTTGTAACGACAGCAACATAGTCGGTTCCATTTGTATAGCCGTATGTGTCGTTGTTAAATGCCTTAGCACGTCCTTTTACATACCACTTACCTGTACTAGTGAACTGTTTGCCTTTAAGGTTTGCGACCACCTCTTTGTTATCACCGTCATCTTTGTTGTAAGATGCATCTACTGTGTAAATGGGCGTGTTAGCTGCCTTGAATACTACTGCCTGAACTGTACCATAGTCTTTGTTTCCAATTCCAAAGTAAAATTTCCAATCCCCGCTAGAACCTGCGCCAACATAATCTCCTAAATATTTAGTTCCTTGGTTACCAGATGTTGCACATTTCATTGTAAAATTATATATGTACAACGTGCTTCCATCAAACTTAACACCATACATACCAGATGCAGCTGTCCAATTCACATTAGCTTTACCACTTTCCAATGCAAGTGAACCAGTAGTAATAGAACTATTATCTTTACCCCAATTCACGTTCCAATTACAATCCTGTGAAACCTTTATGCCTCCATTTGCTGATTTATATATAATTGCAGAGTTATCAGTTCCTCCGACTTCTGTACATCCCCAACTATTAAAATCGCCACGTAATCTATAGCGTGCAGATGCTTCCTGACATATTGTCACCAATGTCAAAAGCAATAGTATAGTACGCCAGTTATGTTTTAATAATGTTTGTAGTTTGTGTTTCATATTGTATTTGATTTTGGTTACTATTTATAATTCAAGTTTCTGTTTCAAATCTTCACCTGTAATTTTTCCGCTGAGGAAATCCTCAACACTTTCCTTTATTGAGTCCTCAACGGTGGAAAGTATTGCTCCGAGGATGTCTTGAGGCAATCTAAACCATAACGAATATGTCTTGTTTGCCCTATGCGTGACAGGCATTCCATATTTAGTGTTAAACCAACGGATTCCCAAAGTGCGTTCACCTTCCCATTCAAGTGCTACAATTGCCCACATGTCAACATCATTCTTAAGCACAACTGCGTACGGACCACCAACATATTTCGTTGGTGATTTTACGTTTAGTATTTCTTCATTTGTCATAGTATTTTGGTTTTATCTATTTTATAGAATTCTCACGCCCATTAAATGCTCAATCAGCTCCACTATGCCTTTTGCTGACGTACTGCACATTATATCTTCAAGTGCTCTATTCCCTCTTCCTGGATCTCCTTGTGCTATAAAGAAATTTCTATACCAAATCTTAATGTATTGAGCTGAGCCTTGAGTAAGAGTTGTATTTTCCGGTTCATACACTTGATTGACTGTCTTTTCATTCATTGCACCATTTCTATCATCTCTCGCTGCACAAACAATCACATCCATTCCTGCGTTTATTGACTCAACCAGCTTTTTGGGATGGTCTGACCTCGGATCTCCCTGTGTACATACAGATACTTTTACGTTGCTATTCACAGTGAATTGTGCATATTCATCGCCGTCACTTAGGTTTGTTATGTTTCTATACGTAATATGGATAGAACGATTCAATAATTTAATAACCTCCATTAGTGTGTTTGACTTCCCAGTATCTGCATCGCCGTAATCACAAATGATGTATTTGTTCCTTTGTAATTTGGTGACTTCATCTTTACTCTCCTCCTCGTTATCTTCTCTTTTATCCGTTTTTTTACCAACTTTTTCCCGATTGTTTGCTTCATATCCCTGCATCAAGCCAACATTACATATATCGCTTAATATTTGAATTATGTATTTAAGAAAATCAAATGTTTTTTCGTCTTTGTTTACAGTTTTATTATCCTCTCTCCATTTGATAGATTTTGTAATCTCTATATGTGAATAACCTTCAATGTGTGTGTCATCCACTACATTCCCTGTATATACGATGATGTTGGAATCTTTTATTTCATCGATGATATTTCTAACTTCTTTTGTATTGTTTAGGAGAGTTATAACAACCTCTTGTTCTGATTTATATTTGTTATACACATTTGATTTTTTGTCTCCATCAAATGGTCTAATTTCATTGCAAGATTGCAGCACTTTATTTATATCACCAATGGAAGCACCACATTCGTCGCCTATCTTTACCAGATATTTTTTTGTATCATCAGCCATAACACTATCAATGTTTTTTGAATCGCTTGCCGTATTCTAAATCAAGTTTATTCCGTATAAGGTCTCTATAATCGTAACTGTTCCGTACGCAAATGCCTTGTTGTACGCCTCACACTCTATATAGTATGGTGTCACTCCGTAATTGGCTTTTGGATTCTCAAAGAATGTTCTCTCGTAATCTTTAAGTTCTGGCAGATTGTTTATCTGCGACGCTACGTTTGCTGAGCATACTATCACATCTGCTTCCCACGCAGCCGAATCTCTCAGACAATCTGCAAGTGCTGAGTCTGATTTGTCTCCTTGGGTGATGATTGCAATCTTGACATTTGAACACTCGAACTTAACATATCGGTCAGTTTCTCTTTTTGTACCACCATCATATTGCCATTCCTCATGAACTAAGGTTGCTTGCCCAGCCTGCTTAACAACATTAATCAGCTTGTTAAGTGACTCTGACTTGCCCTGATTAGGCTGTCCGCAATTTGCTATTATGTATTTCTGTGGCATTATGATATGTATTTTGTTCCATTAAATTTCGCCTTCAAGTTTCAGTTAGGGTTGCATCGTGGCAGGCGTTACTTTTCCACGTGCTTTGCGAGATCCTTACGTCGTTGCTTTGCAACTCCGTGATTACTTGCTGCGCTCGGCATAATCCAAGTAAACTTGTATTCTGCTCTCACTTGCTGCGTAATTCGCTACACTCAGGTTGACGTATGGGACTGAGAAAATTGAGTCTTATACCTATATATATTTTATTAATATCTTTTTCACGACTAATTTTCTGTTCCTGCCTGTGTTGCATCGGTGCAAGTGTTACTTTGCATCGCTGCTTTGCGAGATCCTTCGTTACGCTTCGCTCCACTCAGGATGACGGAGTGGAACCCTCAGACGAGTTGACGAGGGCTCGTCCCGAGTAATGACGGAAAAACTGAAAAAATTCGGGCGTTTAAACTAATCAAAGAACGTCTTGCGCTTGGCCTTGGCTTAGGGGTGATGGCGACTTATGTTAAAGATTGTTAAAAATGAATTATCCTCAACATTTTTGTGGCTGCTACTGCAACAAAGCTCCGAATTTTAAGATTTGCGAGAAATGATAAAATTATTTCAATAGCCTAAGTTTCAAGGTTTTACACACTTTTCCCACTCAATCTGATTATTTTCATGGTGCAAGATACAAATTATTTTGATTAGTTGTACACTTTTGTAGAATTTGTGTAGACATTTTTGTTATTGCATTTGAAGGGCTTGAGTCTGCGGGAATCCCTGTTTTGGTTTACATGATGACTGGCTGGGGTTACACACATCGGGGTGGGAGAAGATTTATTTTGATGTGTGGGGATTTTTCATTACCTTTGCGTCAAGTAAAGTGCCGAAAAATTTATTAACTAACAAAAATTTATCATGAGAAAGAAAAGAAGTTTCTCTGAGCAACTTCTGTATGAGATACAGAAGTTTAGTGAGAAGAAGCGAACTCCAGAAGAGTCTCTCGCGGTGTTAGTAAAGGCCGGCATTATGAATCCAGACGGCTCGTTTACAGAACATTATCCACACTTAGGAGCCATATTGGATAGCAGATCATGACATTATATGATAACCGTAGCACGCTGTGGATAGGTTTCCATGGGTGCGACAGGAGTGTGAGGGACGGTTTGCTCTCACATCCGTTTGATGTGCGAATCAGTAATGAGTCATACGATTGGCTTGGTGCAGGATTTTATTTGTGGGAAAACAATTATTTGAGAGCGAAACAATGGGCTGACGATAAGGGTAAACGCTCTAAGGGAGGTTTTGAACCAGCAGTTGTTGGCGTTCTATACGAGCTGGGGAATTGTATTGATCTCACTTGTGCTGAGAGTGTTGATACTATATCAAAAGCATATAACAGTTTGAAGTTAGAATACGAGAACATTAATCTTGAACTCCCTAAAAACAGAGCCACTAAACATAGTCTATATGAAGACCTGATTCTAAGAGATCTTGATTGTGCTGTAATAAACTACTTATGTTCCACTGTAAGTACAAACATTGACACTGCCCGAGGTGTCTTCATTGAAGGCGGCCCTGTTTACGAGGGCGGCAAGATTTACGAGAAGACCCACATCCAGATATGCATCAAGAACCTTGACTGCATCAAGGGCTTTTTCATGCCAAAGGTGTGACGCCTTCTTTTTTGGTGCAAGATACGAATGAGAGGTGGGTTCTGACGGTCCCTTTCATAGGATTTACATGTCTCTGTTTGAATCGAAACAGTGTCACCGTTTCATGCGCTATGATGTCACTGTTTCGCCGATACTGTCGCCCTAAAAAAGAATGACCCGCCGGCAGTTCTTATGGTATGCACAACGGGTACTGTTAATTTTTTTCACCGCAAAGTCGTTTATGTTTGAATTGGGCTTATACTATGTCGGCAAGACTTTCGTCTGGGTTGAAGTTTTCGTAGAAAAAGTCTCTTTCTTTACAAAGCGTATTTATACTTTGGTATAATAATTTACATTTGAAGTCATATCTGGGTTTGTTCGCTCCAAAAAGTAACGGCATTTCAAATTTAAGAGCCACTTTATAGTAGTTTATAAGGAATTCATCTTCTGTACTGTCTGCCGCAAAGAGATATACGAACTTACATCCTATAATCCTTTGTACCTCTAGTATCCTTGGTAAAATAAAATGCCAGAATACGCACTCTCCCATCTTTTTTGAATCTGGTAGTCTTAGCTCTTTCCAAGCATCGCGTGCATTTTCATTTGCACAAAACTCCATTAGTTCTATTGCTGGAAAAGTTTTTAATACATGCTGTATTTGAGAGTTAAGTTCTTTTTGCAGTTCTCGTGAATACGCACCCTTCTTTTTTATGAAATATTGGAGCTTTGGAAGGATTTCTTCTATTGAATCTTTATTTGCTATGATAAAGTCTTCGGCATCCTTAAGACTCATTGATTCCGAATCTTCTTTCCGTAATATTACATTTATAGCCACTGCAGTTTGTGTTGCCAATTGCATCTTTTTCAGATCCAGATTTTCAAACATCTCCCCGCATTTCAATGAAAAATACAGCAATAGAACACCTTCTTTTGTTTTCACCACATAGTAAGCCACTTCGCCATCTTTGTCTTTACAAAAAGTATCTGGCTCTTTGATGATATTTGAAAGAACTGGATTTTTGTCATTCCTAAACGTCTGTGCTATTGCTTGGTTCAATTTATTGCTACTCAACCTTTCCACCACAAGGGAATCCAGCACATCTCGTTGATATTGTGTTATTTTCATAGCAAATTATTTTACCAGCTCCTTTACAAGTCGTTTAACTTTGATACGATAGGCGTCCTTCTCAATATCTTGAATGGAGATTTGATTCTTGCCATTCTGAGATGGGGATAGATTCTTCCTGGCGTTAATCCATGAGACTTCTCCATGTGTAAGCCGGCTTAGACTCCATGCGTCTTTGACAGCGTATGTCTTAAAAACATAATCAAACAATTCATTATATTTCTTTTCAAGAGATATATCCGTATTCTCATTTAGAATATTTGATGCATACATCTCTCTAACTACCGGAATCACCGGACCATATCTCCATGCCTCAAATCTATCTTCAAAAAGCGGCTCCCCAAAACGAATAATAGATTCTCGTTGCACAAAATAAAGCAGCTTGTGCAACTTCATCTCAGAAATGCATTCACCAAACTCAGCTTTGTAACGTTGGCAGATGTAAGATGCTATTTTATATAATGACTCCATAGTTAATAGTTAAAAATGTTGGTTTTAATAACTACTGCAAATATCATGCCATAATGATGATGCTACTGGGGCTCTCTTTTGCAAAGATACATTAAAAGTTTTTAAAATCCAAGAAGATACACGCCGGGACGTATTTTTGAATCCCATTAGTCCCTGACGAATGTCAAACTAGTGGGTTTGGTTTATTATTTACACCACCTTCCAGGCGTCAATGTTCCTTTGCTTTGTGGAGAAGTTTATGCCCACTTTTCTATCTGGGTCTTGGATTGTCTATGCCATACGTCTTCTGTTTCAAGCGCATCAAGTTTCAGCCCCTTGAACAGCTCTTTGCAAGCCTCAAAATAGCACTGCGGCGTATCATCTATACGCCTTATGTCCTCCATTCTGAACGGACGAGGCAGGTCAGATGTGAGTCTGGAAATAACCCTGTGAAAAAAATCAATACTGCCTATCTATAAAACAGTGGCTCATACGACTAAGGCATGAGCCACATTTGGTCTTTTTATAGTGTTAGTGGCACGACAAAGGAAACCACTGGCACTTTTTGTAGACTGCAAAATTAAGACTTTCTGTTAAAACCACCAAATTATTAGAGATTTTATCACGTTATGATAACATATAGTTATATTGTTACAACACGTGTTACATTAACATAATTTAATCTACGCGATACATTACTTTTGTTAAAGCATTTAACAAATTCCCTTGAATCTCACCCAATTTCACTCCAACTTCAACCCCTAAAAAAAATCGACCAAAAATTGGCTGAAATTTTTTGCCCGATTTTTTTCGGCCTGCCCCGATGTGGATGGCTCAGCCGTCATCCTGAGTGAAACGAAGCGGAACGAAGGATCTCGCAATCAACGTGGTGTATTGAAAAATATATAATACATGGCAATATATTAAATGACTATGACGCCTCTTGATGAATATAAATTGATTATTGAAGCAAGGAACTTTCACTATAGCAAGTTCCATACTTGGTCCACATATTTTAGCGTGATAGTTGGTGCATTATTTGTTGCGTTCTATGGAGATACCCATGAGTATCGGATGCTGATAGTTGTTTTGGGATATTTGGTGAGTATGTGTTGGTATCTATCAAACAAAGGATATACATATTGGTGGAATCATTGGGCTAAGTATCTAATGCATGTGGAAAAGTCAGAAAATCTCAAGACAAATATTAAAAGAGCTGATGGTTTAGAAAGCAATTTTGAGGGCACAGCAGGCGTTTACACAACACTTTTTAATGCAAAGACAGATGGTGACGGGATAACCCAATGTGAGAATACTGATTACTTTATCATCCATAGTGGAGCCAATATTTCCACTTCAAAAGTGATACTCGTTATGACATTTTTGATTTCTGTGGCATGGGGTTCTGTATTGTTAGGGTGTCTTTCAAAAGAGGCTGGATTAAAAGACAATTGGTTCTGTTGTGTGATTGGTTCTATAATCGGGACTTGGATTCTATCGGCAATGTTTGGTGCTATCTTGTCAAGTGATATTTCAAACCATAAGGTAGGTGGGAAAAATGATAAAAACATCAAAAGAGAAATGAGAAAATATATCATTTGTGATTACGGAAACAGCAGTATAGGAAAATCACATGTGCTTGGTATGGTGATAAACTATCTGGAAATGTCTGCAAAAACAGTGAGACATGGAGATATTGAACTCATGTATGATGGGACAACAGGTAAAGATACTGATAAGTACGTAAAATATGAAGCTGCAGGTGTGAGAATTGCGATATGCACACAAGGAGATCCAGATTTAGATCAATTAGAAAAACTGAAAGATGCTGCCCAATGGGAAGCAGATGTGATAGTGTGTGCGGCAAGAGATGATTGCGAAAAAGCAAGAACAAAAGTAACTGATAAAACTTCTTTTTTGGATTATGTTGATTGCCAAATCAATGAAGAAGTTAAGAAGATATTTAAAGAAATAAAAGAGGATATAGATACCGTTGAGAAAATTTACATTCCAAAGTTTGATGAGTACATAAAAATTTGGTATAGAAATTTCTTTACAGACCATCCAATCCCGGCGAACATAAACAGTGATGATTTTTGTAGAAAAATGAATCTAAGTTCCGCTAAAAGCATAATTGAACTAATAGAAAAACTATTTAATATCTCTATTTTATAAATTCAGATAAAAACTAAAAACCTAAAATACTATGAAAATCAAACTACAAACAATGTTAAAACATAAACTCCAGTGGCTGGTGCTGCTGGCAGCACTGCTTGGTGTGAGCCATGTAATATTGGCTGACACTTATACGTTTTACGTGTATGGAATTCAAAATAGCGAGGCGCAAAATATAACATCTTGGACAACGTACAAGGCTTCGTTTACGGGTTCAAGTAAAGAAGACATTTCATTTACATTGACCGATGATTTTTTTACGTCACAGGGAACACACTATTTTGGTCTGTCAACAGCCTCGTCAAATTATTATCTTCACCCTTGTGAGCAGATATATCTTGAATGCAGTACAAAAAATTATTCGACAGCCATATTTGACAATGTCATACCAGTTGTGGATGACAATTGTAGTGGTAACTGTAGACTTGCCATTATAAAATATATTCTAAAGTCAGATGTAGATGCTCTCACGGTGAGGCTAATAGGAGATCAATATATTAATTTAAATAATTGCTCATGTATTTCAAACGCCTCATGCCCCAATAATACTGTTCAAAAAGCTTACAGAATTGACTTAGGCGTAGTTACAGTTCCTTCCGTTACAACAAAAGCTTATACAAACTTATCTTCAACGTCTGTTACTCTATCTGGCACAATAAACAGTGCTGGAGCATCTGCAGTAAGTGCAAGCGGCATCAAGGTTTTCCAATCTGATGGGGAGACGTTAGTGCGAGATTGGTCTTCAAGCGCAACAAGTGGAGATTTCTCCATCGATGTTACAGGTCTTTCCGCTAACACAACATATCAATACCAGGCATACGCCACTAATGCTTCTGGCACTGGCACTGGATCAAAGACATCTTTTACAACAGCAGCTGTCGTTGCCACCCCGCCAACAGTGCGTTGGGCAAATGCTCCAGCAATAGAAAATCCATCAAAGAATCTTGTGCCATCGGCGTACATCGCCACACATGGTTGTAATGGCAGTGGGGATGCAACAATCACAAAACTAAGATTATATATAAAGAAAGGTGCTGATCCTACCACCTCATCATACGATAAAATGTATGAGTTTACGTCCGCAGGCTTCTCTACTGGGACAGTTTATACTAAAGGTTCAACACCGTCGGTTTATGTGCCGGGAACGGATGAGTTTCTGCGTAGTCTGACAGACGAAACCGTATTACATATGGGTTTTGTTGCGATCAACAACAATTCTACAAACAATTCATCGGCTATGAGTGATATTGCCACTATAAATTATCAGACCTGTAGTGGAGGCGTGAGTACGCTTGATATTACACCAGCCGGTCCTCAGTTGTTGACGGGTAACACCACATTCACGGCAACAGTTAATGATGATGCAACCGGCACGGTGAATTATGTGTGGAAGGTAGATGGCGTGCAGGTACAAAGCAGCACATCTTCCACATACAGTAAAAATGTTACAGGAAGCTTTAATTTGGATGTTACAGCTTCTAATAATACATGTGGGGAACAGACTGTTAGCACAGATTACACAACCTGCTCAACATCTATATTATCTCAGAGTGTGACGGTTACAATTACTAGTGGTGATACTCCTGCTATAAATTCAGAATTGCCTCTGGCAAGCACCACATTTAGTGCCACTCTATCTGGCAGCAATAACGCGGATAAGTGGGAATGGTTGATTGATGGTGTAAAGGTGGCATCATCTAATACTCCATCGCTTACAAATAGCCAAACAATAGATTTATCAACATTCCAACCAGGCAATTACACACTCACTGTTAGGGCACTTGGTTGTCCTTCTGCAATAGTGGAGTCTGAGAACATCATAAAATTGCGCAATAAGATCACCCCATCCGCATGGTCAGAAACAATTAATGCATGTGAGGCAACCTATGGGAACAGGTTCTTGGCGAGTCACTTATTTAATATGTCCCCTGATGACGTTACAGTAACGACGGAAGAGGATGAACGGATTATTGATGTAACATCCAAATTTAAGTATGAAAAGGGCTATCTGTATTACATTGCAACTTCTGATGATGCCTTTGACAGTAAGGTGTTCTATGTAACGGCTCACAAGACAGGTTTCTCAGATGCAACAGCAACTCTAACACTTACATTTCAAAAGGTAATACCATCAGGAACAATAGTAATAACAGATCCAGACCATGACGGTCAGGCGATAGAACCGTGGCAACCAATATCACTGACGGCTGAAATTACCGGAGGAGCGGAAGGGGATAAGGTTGTATGGTCCGTATATCCTACAGCTGGATATGTAACACCAACAGTTACAGATAGTGAAGAAGATACAGAGTTCCGTGGACCGGGCAAATCAACTGGTATAGGAAATAGGACTTATACTATAACAGCTAGAATTCAATCCGCTACCTGCGGAACATCAGAAGGTGTTACTAGAAAAATTGATGTAACACCTGATGCAGATGAAGATTGCTAAAAAGACTTTCTTAAAACAAATACAAATCAAATATGAAAAAGATATTTCACAATATGTTTAAGTCACAGACATGGTTTTTTTTAACTGCAGCTCTTACGGTTTTGTCTATCAATGTAGCGTGGTCAAATGACTGGGCTGGAGGTATTGATAAAGACTTACATGGTCATCAAATTAATGCTGTCGTCAAATGGGGTGACAGTTATGGGAATAATTATGAGTTTAAGCCAGGTTATACAAACTATACTGTCAGTGGTTATGTAAGACAGCTAAAAATTAACGAGTGGCATCTCGCACTATATAGAACACAAGATAGACCAGGTAAAGGGTGTGATTTGTACCCACTGTGTGACGAGTGGCTGGAATATAACATCTATAATCAACAGACCAGCTCATGGGAGTATCCAAGTTCAAGTTGGTACAAGATATACAGGACTGGTATAAATGACAATTGGGATGATAACAATTGTTATGGGTATCCGGATGCGTATTGGGCTGTTGGAACCTCAAATCTTGTATCCGGTTACATTTCTGACGGTACAGGTGGTAAGTTTGCTCTAAATATGCAACTTGTAAGCAAACAGGGATACCAATGTAACGCGTATGATTATTATCCAGGTAACAATGCAAAGTTTGTATGTGATTTTACAGTGCCTGGCTTTTATGCATCTTCTCTTGCAATGGGAACACACAATCATACAGCTGGCATGCAGTCAAAGACTTTCAAGTTCAAGGCCTTTGCATTTAGTTCTACTACAGTGAGACTAACAATTCCCAATGATAAACCATTCTACTTCGATAGCGGTAAAACTCAAAAGTATTATGATGTGTCAAATCCAGCAGATAATGTAGAAAAAAGCGTAACTATATACTTTGACCCAACAGACGCAGGAGACTATTCTGCTAACATGACTATTGTGGGAACCTATAGTGGTAACACCTACACTAAAAATGTTACAATAACAGGTAAATCAATAAGTAATCCAGTAGTAATAGAAGGAGACAAGCCAGCAGTAACAGGAAATACTGCAGTGCTTACAGGTTATATGCAAGCGTATGACTGTGTAACTTTATATGGCGCTGGGTTCTATTATTGGAGAGCGAATCAGTCTGAAGCTTCAAAAGTCACAGTATACAAACTATACGACACCCCATTCAGAACGCGTGATACATGGTCAGAAACGGTGACTGGTTTGTCCCCTAATACAACATACCGCTACCGTCCGTTTGCACGTAATGTAACGCCAGACCCGGATGTAGATTATCAGAGTGAGGACTATTATACATTCACAACTACCTCCTGTGACCTTCCTGTAAGTGACACTATCTATTATACAATTGACGCTTCAAAGCTTAAAGATGAATGTAATCTTGTTTTTCCAACAATAGCAGAGGCAAAGACCCATCTATTTAGCTGCACATCATCACCAGCTTGGATTACAGCTGGTGATGCGACAAACAAGCATCAACTGCTCAAGCATGTTGTGTTCCAGGTGGCTCCAGGTATATACCAGAATAATAGTGATGGAATTGGTGGTAAAATAGATCTTACAGACATCAACGAATTTGATAATTACGAACCAACTCACAAATTCATAATTCGTGCATTAGATCATGGGAATAAGCCAACATTATATGGTTTGGATATTAGAGATTCAAGAAATATTACAATTGATAACTTGAACATCTCAAGAACCACCTCTTCAAAAGGATATGCAAATTCTGCTGTTATAGTTGGAACAAATAATGGTGACACAAATGGAAGAGAATCTGGTTATATGACCTATGCGAATGTGCGCATTACCAACTGCGACATCACAGGTACAGCATTCTGTGTTATACATATCACTGACTGTGACGGCCTCTATTTGGAGAACAACAATCTTAAAGCATCATTGCCTTCTTACTCTGAGGACGCAGACCTGTGCGATGCTGTATTCTGGGGCGCATCCATTAAGATGATGAACGTCAGAAACGCTAAGATAGAACGTAACAATTTCAGGGGGGCGCACTCAACAAGTCTGCTCATTCAGGGTTCAAACAACCTGCTTATAATGAACAATGTGTTCTGGAATGACAACACTATTTTTGACGCTACTCGCAAATACGTGGCCTTCATTAGACTTCTGTCGATGAACCAAACAACAACTGGCAATACCAACCAGCTTAAAGATATAGGTATCTATTATAACACATTGTATTTGAAAGAGAATACATCTTATAGTGATTATAATGCAGATTTCTTCAGGCTTGCTGCGAATAATTCATGTGGAGACTCTCAAACTTCAGTAAAATACTACGATGGTTCTTCCATTGAATTCAAATATAATAACTGCTACTCACTTGCAAAAGGTGTAAAGGGCAAGGGCTCATTCAATAATAGTGATCCGTTCATAGGTTTGACATCATTCAACCAAATTAGTCATAATAACTTCTGGTCTTCATACGATGGTTCTTCGGCTGAAAGTTCAGTATTTGCACTTGGTGATGACTGCATATTTGTGAATGCTCAAGACCAAATGTGTAAAACAGCTCCGAATGATCCTGACGGACTAGTAATAAAAGGAGGTGCTCTTAACGAGGGTATAGCGGTTAATACAACGGTGGGAAATGCCTTAGGTGCGAATAAGATACGGACAGACCGTACGGGTGTGGCAAATATTAGACCTTTGGATGGTACTAATTGGACGTATGGAGCCTATCAACAGGGGGTAAGTCAGGATATTAACACAATATATTGGTTTGGTTCAGAAGACAATAGTTGGGATAATCGCAACAACTGGTATAAAGACCCACTGGGTAAATCCAAGGTTTCATGTGTGGATGACCTAGCTGCAGACCTCAAAGTTATTATTGCGTCTGGCAAGCCGTTATATCCAGTGATAACCAGCTGGGGTGATGGAACCTTGAGCACTGGTGAGGAAGTTCGAGCTAATATTGTAAAAAGTGGCGACACATACACAGCCACCAAGTTTGCAGGTGACATTGATATAGAATATGGGGCAGCACTGCTTGGTGTGGAAAATCTATATGGCAGTTCTCACAGCCCACAACGTCATTATAGTCAAGCAACAATGAATTTTGAAGCAGGACGTGACCATTGGTTGCTAGTGGGTTCAGTAATTAATCAAGTTGATGAAGAGCATCCAGGTGGTAAGCCAATGACGTCAGGTGATTTCTACAAGTGGCATGAACCAGAAGTTTATATGCAGCGTGTAACCACTGATGATGATGGAAATATCGTCTGGGGTGTGCCATTCACAGAAACAAATACGGAGATTCCTTCATCATCATGTTTTGCAATAAAGGTTGCAGATGAATATACTGGCGAGGGATACTACAAGATACCAGCAAAATATTATTACAGATGGACTTCAAATCCAGGTGGAGTTGATCCTGATAAAGCAGGATCTGCTGCAGTTCAATATAAATTTACAGGTTTTTTTGTAAATGAGTCCAGTATGAGTACGTATACAGTTCCATCTAATGGCTATGGATTCTTTAATAACACATACCCTGCAAATATAGACGTAAGGTTACTGCAAGCAGCCCTAAATGCAAACTGTACACTCTATTTCTACAAATATAGGGTAAATCAAGATGGAACAATAGGTGGTAGCTGGACCATGGTGAATCAACTAGTCACTGGTGAAAATTATTATATACGTCCTCAAAACGGATTCGTGATAAAGAACACAGGCTCATCGGTAGATGTGGAAATGCAGCCAAGTTACTTTAATAACAGGGGAGAAAGCACAAAATACCGTAATGCAAGTGCAGATTCCAAACTGATATTAGAGGCTGGTAACGCAGTGTCTGGTGGAAGCAGTCGTGTGGCTGTGATATACGGTGCCTCTAACTCTACTGTATTAGTCGGTGTAGATTCAAGTACTCCTGTGGTATATGTTCCTCAAGAAGAATCACGCTATGGTGTTTATGGCATTAGTGATGATAGCAGCATTATACCTCTATCTGTGCTTAACCCATCAGACAAGCCGATGCACGTTTCATTTAATCTTCTTGAGAAGATGGGATTTGAGAATGTTGTATTGGAAGACCGCTTGACAAACAAAAACTATGATCTTACTAGCGGAGAACATCCAATAATATACTCACTTGACAAAGGTGTCACACAAGGTAGGTTCTATTTAATGATTAACTATGCTCAAGAAGGTGAAGTTGGTAACACAGACATTCCAACGGAAGCAGAAGAAACAACAGTTTCTGGTAGCATAGATATATTCAATTTTGGTAAGCAACTTACCGTAAGTGTTCATGAGTGCGGAACCATAGAGCAGATATTAGTATCTGATATGGCAGGTAGAACATTCTCTGTTGAACCTAATGGTGATATATATAGCAGACACAGCCTACCCGTAGCCAACGGTGTATATGTAGTTACCGTGCTTACAACTAACTCTGCTGCAAAACAAAAGATAGTAGTTGACTAAGATAATTTGCAAAGAAATATGAAATTAAGTAATTTTATAAAAGAAGTGTTGATTGCGGTTGCTCTACTGATAAGTGGAGTGGCTTTGGCAGTTCAGTTGCCAAGTACATCATACATAGCGCCAGAATATTCTTCTGAATATTCTTACCAATCTTCTGAGATTTCAGGTCCAACTTTCCCATCAAAAGCTTATTTTGCATTGAGAGCTGGAGCTGATGACTGCTCTATTGTGGAAGGAGATCCAGACGCTTGCAAAACTTGTTGTGAAAACGCTTATGGCAGATGCGTTGATGAGTGTTCAGATCCAGATTCTGATGAATGTAAAGAGTGTCAACAGTCCATAAGTGCCTGCAAAAAGGAAAAGTGTGATAAATCTCTACCACTTGACGGTGGGGAATGGGTGCTGATAATAATAGCGGCCACAAGTTCTCTCTTAGTAAGAAAAAAGCAGAATGAGTTGAGTTAAGCACAGAATAAATGACGAGCGATGAAATCTTTTAGTCCTCAAATAATAAAGCAGCTAACAGAATTAATGAATAAGTTGCATAATGACGAGCTTGAAGGAAGATTTGAGCCGGAGGGTCACGTTGAATATAGAACAGCGTTTGAACGTGACTGCTCCAGGATAATGTATTCGTCGTCATTTAGAAGACTGCAAGAAAAGATGCAGTTGTTAGGTGTAGAAACCGCTGTGTTTCACAGAAACAGGCTGTCTCACAGCCTTGAGGTACTGAGGGTTTCTCATTCAATAGCAGAATATCTAAATAAGAAGTGCGGCGGCAATGGCTTGTATCTAAATGATGATTTTCACCTTTTAGACGCAGCGGCGTTGGCACATGACATAGGACATCCGGCTTTTGGACATAAGGGAGAAAGAGTTTTGGATGAGATTGCTAAGGTATATGGTATGAGGTTTGAGGGGAACGCCCAAAACTACAGGGTATTACGCATACTTGACAGAAATGGTTGCTCGGCAAAAGGCCTGAACCTTACATATAGGACCCTACTTGCAATCAATAAATATTGTGAGTGTGAGAATCTGGAATATACGGGATCCACAAAGTTTATGTACAAAAACGATTATGATGATCTGCTAAAGATTCGTAATACGTATGGCTTAGGGACATCTAAAACATTAGATGTACAGATTATTGAATTAGCGGACGATATAGCGTATGTCACTCATGATTTGGAGGATGGGTTGTCTTTAAGCATTACTACTTTAGAAGAGCTTAATTATGCTATAAGGAATTACGGTGGAAAATTAGATGAAAAGTCATCAAGGAATTTGTTAAAAGACGCGGCTAATTTGTTTGAAAAATTGCAAAAGAGTGTTAAACAGTCTATTGATAAGGCAGGTCCGCTTAATCAGCAATTGTTCATGCACTTATTCAGGAAAGAGCTGGTGTCAGAGTTGCTCACGGAATTTGTTGAGAATATAGAGTACAATACGAATAGCCAAGAATTAGAGTTGAATCAGTTGCACCACACTTTGCGCTATGTATTATCGAAAGTAACGTTTAGAAATGTAAATCGCAATAGTAACATAGCGGTGTATGAAGCAAGGGGAGAAATTGTGATTAAAAGCCTCTTCAATATTTACGCAAATGAAAACATAAACAAGAACTATTCCCTATTACCCCCTGATTATCAGCCCAAAGGCAATGAAAGAGCGGAAATAACAAGAAACGTAATAGACTATATAGCAGGAATGTCAGATACATTTGCTCAGCAGCAGTTCAAAATCCTAACAGGATGTGATTTTAATGATATTAACATTGGCATAATTCCAGAGATTTATAATATCTAACAAACAAAATAGAGATGTACAAAAATGTATAAATCAAGACAGAGAGAATATAATACATTTAGCAAACTAAAAACATTAAATATATGAAAAACAAGATTTTTAATACATTAGGACATAAACTCCAGTGGTTAGTATTACTTGTAGCGCTGCTTGGTCTGAGCCAAGGAGTGTGGGCGTATAATTACCCGGCAAACACAGATGTATATGTTAAGTCCAGTACATATTATAGTACTGTAAAATTGTATGCATGGTATAATGATGGAAGTGACCATAATGTGTCTGAGGCATATCCGGGTAGCGTAATGACGTACGTAGGCAAGATTAACTCGAATTACTATTGGAAAATACAGTTCACGCACTATTTTTCAAAAATGATAGTTTGTGACGGTAGTTCTAACAAGATATCTGGCGATAATGATGGAGAGGTTTCTTCCTCCCTTGATGCAAAGAATTGTATATCTGTAACAGGCTCTAGCTATACGTGGGAAGCATTTGATTTATGTAATGCATTTGCACCTCCTGCAAATGTTGTTAATGGAACCAATATGATGTTCTATATATATATGAGTTATAATGATAATGCATTATGCATATATAATGGCACTAACTACATATCTGGAACATATACAGGGACTACAAAGACGTACTATATTAATACCGCAAAAAGTAATATCACGGGTAAAACAATAAATGTGTCCAATAATTGTAGTGGTGGATCTCCATGGCCAGGAGAGGGAGGATTTACCAATGTTGCAGCAGGTAGTAAACTTAACACGGGTAGTAGCATTAGCACAACAGGAGCTAGAACATTGAGCAAATTTACAGTTTCATCAAGTTCTATAACTGAGGGAACTTCCAGCATTGACCTTACTCTAAAAATAAGTGACGAAAAGTCATCAAATAACCAATGGCAGTTTGCTTTGATATATGTAGGTTCTACTAAAGTTGGTTGTATAGCATTTAGAAACACAAGTGATAATACATATACTCTTAACACATCCTCATTAACTGTTGGTTCGTACACCATTAAGGCATTACTTACAGATGGAACAATATATTATTGGGATAGTACAGAGAAATCTCTTGAGGTAACATCTGCTTGTACAGATCCAGATGAGCAAGAGGTAACGACCAATAAGAGTAGTATTTGTGTATCATCCTCAGAAACTGCAACCATCAGTTGTTCCGCCCAGTCTGGATACTATTATCAATTAGCAATACAGAATGGTGCTTCATGGGATGATGTAGGAGACCCAGAGACAGAGTCATCTGGCTCAGTTAGTTTTAGTGCAAGTGTAGCAGGTACATATAAGGTTTATGCTTATTCGGGAGCTCATCTATGTGAAACAGATATGAGTAACACTGTTACTATAACAGATAAGGCACCAACTATAGAACCTTCAACAAACATTAAGGCATATATGCCTGTTACCGTAACAGGTACGTCAAACTCTACCTGGACCATATCAACTAACCCAAGCGGTCTTGGTTGGCTGTCTTCATCTTCTGGTGCAATTACAATATTTAAGGCACCATATAATGCCTCCAATTATGCCGTGACAGATAATTATACCAACTGCGCAGTAACTATTTCTGTAGGACAAGATTCTGAAACATGTCCATAAAATAATACTATACATTATGAAAAGTGCCAATGAATTAGCAGAACTGCTATTTGATTTATTCAGAAATGTGAATTCACGAGAAGGTGGATTTATCCCCGAGAGGACATATGGGTTCTCTCTAATAATGAAACTTAACCCTAAAGAGCAGGAGTTGTTGGTAGATGTGACAAACAAATTGATAGATGAAGGCTATATCATATATGAACCAGAAGAAATTTTGCCAGGTTTTAGATTAACAAAAAAAGGATATGACCAGATTTATAACGGCAACATGATTAACTTAAAGATGTAATGCCCTTAAAGACGTGAATCTTTTGTGCATAATCTCCCCCTCACCTATGCTCTGCGGAGTATGGATGAGGGGGAGGTTATGTTTGGATGTCTGGCGCGGAAATAAAATTTGTTGCTGATTTGGGATGTATGTAAATATTCTGTATTTTTGCGAAATATTGCATGTGAGAGGATATGAAATCTTTTAAAATTAAGAACTTCGGCCCTATATCTAACGTTGATATCAGTTTTGGAGATTTAACCATATTGGTTGGACCTCAGGCAAGCGGTAAGAGTATAGCTCTTGAAACGCTCAAATTGGTTATAGATAGGGATAGTATTATTGATAATCTAGACAAGTATAACTACATAATAGGTCATAATCCAGATAAAATACTAGATATTTATTATGGGGAAGGAATGTCCAAAATTTGGCGTGCAGATTCTGTTATTGAGTTAGATAATGAGGTTTTCACAAAGAGAATCTTACCAAAGAATTCTCAGAGTGTGGATGAATCCTTATTCTATGTGCCAGCACAACGCATTTTAAGTATATCAGATGGTCGCCCAAAGAACTTTATGGAGTTTGACAGCTCTGCTCCGTACGTGCTGAGGTCATTCAGTGAAACGTTGCGTATGTTTATGCAACATGGATTGGGTAGTAACTCTACTTTATTCCCAGTTAACAATAGGCTAAAAGGTAAGTTGCGGAATCTATTTGATAATTCAATATTTCACAAAGCCACTGTTCAACTAGATGAGCGCACAGGTCAGAAGAAGATGGTTCTTAAAGTTGATGATATAAGCATCCCTTTTATGTCATGGAGTGCCGGACAAAAAGAGTTCATGCCGTTGTTATTAGCTTTTTATTGTTTATCTGGCCCACCATCCAAGGTGGTTAAGAGGGAAAAGTTCAAATATGTAGTAATTGAGGAACCTGAAATGGGATTGCATCCAAGAGCCATTACAGATATGATTCTTCAAATATTGGAGTTGATGCAGATGGGCGGATATAAGGTCATAATTTCAACGCATTCTTCTGTATTCCTTGAATTTGCTTGGGCATTTAATGCCCTTAGAAAATTTCCTCACAGGGATGCTGGAATTAGAGAATTGTTTGAGATTCCAGATAACTCCCCTGTAAGTAATATGTTGCAGGGTATCTTTAATAAGGAAATTCGTTCATATTACTTCAATCGTGGTGCGGGTGATAACAAAGTATTATCAACAGATATATCTTCATTGGATGTGACTGATGTTAATACGTCAGTATCAGAGTGGGGTGGATTATCTTTTTTCTCATCAAAAGCTTCAGATGTAGTTTCCAAGTATACTGTTATTTAGTGCTATTATGAAACTGATGCAAAGTTTGTTGTCTAATGCTGTTGACAAGACGCCTGAGTTGCGTGGGAGTTTCTGCAGCGGCCTTGGAGCTGTGGAAGGCACTCATAAATCAAAAATTTATGTGGGTGATTCAAGATTGATTAATGGTAGTTTGAATATTGATAAAGCAGTTGAGGCATTGTACCCAACGGAAAATAGATGGGATTATGCAATAGAGTATAGAAATGAGGTTTATTTTGTGGAGTTCCATCCTGCACAAACTAGTGAAGTTTCCGTTGTATTGGATAAACTCATATGGCTAAAACAATGGTTGAGTAGAAAGGCACCTGAAATTGATAGAATCAAAGTTAAGTCTGGAAGTCCCTATTACTGGGTTTTTACAAAGGATTGTCATATTTTGCCTTCGTCATCATATTGGAAAAGGCTTGCTCAGAAAGGGATAACTCCTCAAAAGTGTTTGAATCTGAATTAGGAATTAGTAAAATTAGGTAGTTATGGTAAAGCATGTAATTTTATGGAAGCTCAAGGGTGAGCTCTCCGCTGAGCAGAAGGCGGAGGTTAAGCAAGGTATCAAGGCCGGATTAGAGGGGCTTAAGGGCAAGGTGCCTGGCATCGTGGAAATTAAGGTGAACATTAACGGTCTGGAGACTTCAAACGCCGATGTTATGCTTGACTCCACATTCACGGATTATGAGAGCCTGAAGGCCTACTCAGTGAACCCGCTTCACGTGGAGGTGGCTAATACTAAGGTGCGCCCTAACACTGAGGTGCGCATGTGCCTTGATTACCCAATTGACTAATTTTAGAGCGTTATGACAAGAGAAGAAGCTGTACAGAGAGCCGTGGATAACTTTAAGCAGGGGTACGCCTGCTCACAGGCTGTGGTGCTTGCCTTTGCCAGCGAGGTTGGGCTTGATGAGACCGTGGCAAAGCGCATATCGGGTACGTTTGGTGGCGGCATGGGCCGTCTGCGCCAGAAGTGCGGTGCCCTCACAGGCTCGTTTATGATACTTGGCATGGCCAAGGGTTATGACCGCCCCGATGATATGGACGGCAAGATGAATGTATATAAGAAGGTGCGTGAGCTGAACCGACGTGTGGAGGAGAAGTTCGGCACCACTCAGTGTAATGAGCTGCTGATAAAGTACTCTAAGCCGGAACGTGTGCAGGAGCGCACACATCATCAGGATATCTGCGTGAATATTGTGGCTGACGCCGCCGGCAAACTCTACGATATGCTGCAGGAGCAGGACTAATCATGTAGCTCGCTGTGGCTGTAGCTGTGCCGCACGTATGCTAAGAACCATACCACGCCTGCCAAGGTAGTGCCCCATGCACACCAGAAGGAGGCGTGGTAGCCAAGCACCTGAGCCAGTGCGCCGCCTGAGAGTACGCCCAAGCCCACACCCACGTCCCATGACACCAGCAGGGTGGAGTTGGCGGTGCCGCGGCGGTTGTTTGGCGCTAAGTTGATGAACATATTCTGCACAGACGGGAACATGCGGCCGTTCCCCAGTCCTATTATAAGCGCCGATGTGTAGTATGCCCACTCTGCCTGCACAGATACAAAGAGAAAATATCCTATAAGTGACACCACCATACCAATGCCCGCATTGAGCGTTATAAGCCCCTTGCGCAGTATCCTTGTGCCCGCCAGACGTGACAGTATGAGTCCGAGCGCCAGCAGGAAGAAGAAAAGCCCCGTTCCACCTACAATATTAAGGTCTTGCTTGGCGTATATGGCCACGTAGGTGGAGAGCACGCCCCATGACGCTCCAAAGCATATCATGAGGATTGACTCACTCCATGCCTCAAGCAGGAAAAATCGGTCAAGTGACAGAACCGGCCTCTCCTTTTGTGGCTCCCGTTCAGGCAGTTTGACCGTGGTGTTTATAATGAATCCCACCGATGCCAAGATTAGTGACAACACAAACAGCAGTGTAAAGCTGCCAGTGAAGTCAAGTATGTAGATTGCCACCGAGGGTCCTATCGCCGTGGCTATGTTATTGGCAAGGCCGTAGTAGGTTATGCCCTCTGTGCGGCGTGACGGTGCCAGCACGTCAATAGCCACCGTACTGTTTGCCACTGTGGTGGCTCCGAACGGGGCGCCGTGCAGTGTGCGTACCACCGCAAATAGTACAAGTGAGCCTGCCGCCAGATAGCCTGCAAAAAAGAGCGCAAAGATGCTGTAGCATATTAGCAGCACTGTCTTGCGTGGGAATGAGTCCACAATGAAGCCGCTGAACGGGCGCACGAGCAGGGCGGTTATGGTGTAACCGAACAGCACAATGCCTATCGTCTGCTTGTCGGCCCCGAATGTCTCGCTCAGATAGAGGGGGAAGAGGGGTGTAAGCAGCATGAAGGAAAGGAATAGCATGAAGTTTGCCATCCACACCTTAGTATAGTTGCTGTTCCAAAGTTTATCCATGACGCAAAATTAATGAAAAAACATAAGAAAAGTTTGTGTATCAGAAAAAATAGCCGTAACTTCGCAGTCCGATTATTATTCTTTTTAAGCTAAACAGCTGATTCTGAGTATAAAACATCTTTTAGCCTTAGATGATTCCGGTTTATACACTTAATTTGGCTGTAGTTAAGAACAATAAAAATTAAACAAAGTGGATACTTTAAGCTTTAAAACTGTTTCAGCTAACGCCGCTACCGTAACTAAAGAGTGGGTGGTGGTTGATGCAACCGACCAAGTTATGGGTCGTCTTTGCTCTAAGGTTGCCAAACTTGCAAGAGGTAAGTACAAACCAAACTTCACCCCTCATGTAGACTGTGGCGACAATGTTATTATCATCAATGCCGACAAAGTCAAAATGACTGGCAAGAAGTGGACAGACCAGATTTCCTACACCTTTACAGGTTATCCTGGTGGTCAGCGTGAGTGGAATCCTGCCAAACTGCAGGCTAAAGGTTCAAGAACTTTCTTTGAGAAGGTGTTGAAGGGTATGCTCCCTAAGACAAAACTTGGCGCCAAGATACTTAAGAATATTTATGTATATGACGGTCCAGAGCACCCACATCAGGCACAGAACCCTAAAACAATTGATATTAACGCTCTTAAATAAGGAATAACATGGAAATACAATATATTAATGCATTAGGCAGAAGAAAAGCCGCCATTGCTCGCGTATACGTAGCAGAGGGAAGCGGTAACATTACCGTTAACGGTCGTGACCTTCAGGTATATTTCCCTTCTGGTATTCTTCAATATGTGGTTAAACAGCCACTTGTAAAGCTGGGCGTTGAAGGTAAGTATGATATTAAGGTAACTCTTAAGGGTGGTGGTAGCACCGGCCAGGCTGAGGCTCTCAGACTCGCTATTGCCCGTGCACTTGTTAAGATTGACCCAGAGAATAAGCCAGCGCTTAAGTCTGAAGGCTTTATGACTCGTGACCCACGTGAGGTTGAGCGTAAGAAGCCAGGTAGGCCAAAGGCACGCAAAAGATTCCAATTTAGTAAGCGTTAATCTTACTTTAAGGAATTGGCTCTTTGAAATTTTCCTCTTAACTAGACCCTCCGATAGCCTTTATCGGGGGTCTGAATTAGAGGATGCTGTATCTAAACTCATTAGATTTGACGTTCGAAGTTACTGTTGAATAACTTTCAACTTTCAACTTTCAATTTTCAACTACTAGTGGGTTGATATTTTCCCAAAACAATATTAAAAAGATAACAACAATTTAAAACTTAATTTTATGGCAAGAACAAATTTTCAAGATCTGCTTGACGCAGGTTGTCACTTTGGACACCTCACACGCAAGTGGAATCCGGCAATGGCTCCTTATATCTTTATGGAGCACAATGGTATTCATATCATTGACCTTAACAAAACTGTAGTTAAAATTGACGAGGCTGCCAACGCTCTTGAGGCTATGGCTAAGCAGGGTAAGAAAATCCTTTTCGTAGCTACTAAGAAGCAGGCTAAGGAGATTATAGCTGAGAAGGCTCAGTCAGTAAACATGCCTTACATCACAGAGCGCTGGGCTGGTGGTATGCTCACAAACTTCACCACTATCCGCAAGGCTGTGAAGAAGATGGCTTCTATTGACAAGATGGCTTCTGACGGCACATTTGACAACCTTTCTAAGCGTGAGAAACTTCAGATTTCACGTCAGCGTGAGAAACTGGAGAAGAACCTTGGTTCTATTGCTGACCTTACACGTCTGCCAGCTGCTCTTTTTGTAGTTGACATTGTAAAGGAGCACATCGCCGTTAAGGAGGCTAAGCGCCTTGGCATACCTGTATTTGGTATCGTGGATACAAACTCTAACCCTAACGATGTTGATTTTGTTATCCCAGCAAATGATGACGCTTCTAAGTCAATTGACATTATTCTTGGTGCTGTATGCTCTGCTATTGCTGAGGGTCTGCAGCAGCGCAAGCTTGAGAAAGAGGCTGAGGCCGCTGACAACGCTGAATCTGCTCCTGAGAAGAAGGAGAAGGGTGGCGCAGGCAAGCCAGGACGCAGCCGCATTAAGAGAGGAAACGAGGGTGCTCTTAACAACGCCCTTGCTGATAAATACAAAACAGAATCTGAAAAAGAGGAGGAATAATTTATGGCTGTTACAATAGCTGATATAGCTAAGCTCCGTAAGATGACTGGAGCTGGCATGATGGACTGTAAGAACGCTCTTACAGAGGCCAATAATGATTTTGATAAGGCTATAGAGCTTATCCGTAAGCGTGGTCAGGCCATAGCTGCAAAGCGCTCTGACCGTGAGGCATCAGAGGGTTGTGTACTTGCTGCCAGCAAAGATGGTTTTGCCGCTATAGTTGGTATTAAGTGCGAGACTGACTTTGTAGCTAAGAACGCTGACTTCATAGCTCTTACTCAGAAGGTTCTTGACGCCGCTATGGCTGAGAAACCTGCTGACATGGAGGCTCTTAAGAATGTTAAGATTAACGGACGCACCGTGGCTGAGCTTATCACAGAGCAGAGCGGTATCACAGGTGAGAAGATGGAGCTTGGCGCTTACGAGTTTGTAAGCGGTCCTGCTACTGAGGCTTACATTCACAATGGTAACAAGCTTGCTACTATCGTAGCCTTTACTGAGAACGCTGCTCAGCAGGTTCTCCGCGATGTTGCTATGCAGGTTGCAGCTATGAGCCCAATCTCTGTTGACCGTGACTCTGTTCCTGCTGACATTGTGGCTAAGGAGCTTGAGATTGGTAAGGAGAAGGCTCGTGAGGAGGGCAAGCCAGAGGCTATTCTTGATAGAATTGCTCAGGGCCGTCTGAACAAGTTCTTCCAGGAGAGCACTCTTATGGAGCAGGCTTTCATTAAAGATGCTAAGATAAGCGTTAAGCAGTACCTGCAGGAGGCTTCTAAGACTCTTAAGGCTACCGCCTTCAAGCGCTTCACTCTTAACCAGGAATAATTAGTAAATATTCTTTATATGCGAGCCCCCGCAACGGCATCAGCCTTGCGGGGGCTTTACGCATATAAAGAATATCTCCTTCTTTAATGGGGCTGCGCCCCTTTTCGTGCTTCGCACGGAGCACAGAAGCGCTCTTGTCGCTTCGCTCCTTAAAAATTCTCCATTCTCCATTATCCATTCTCAATTAATTTTTTTATCTTTGAAATTTGAAATTTAAGCAACTCTAAATTATGGCTACAGAATTCAAATACCAGGCTCCTTTCCCTCTTGGAGAGGACACTACAGAGTACTATCTGCTTACTAAGGACTACGTGTCTGTAAGCGAGTTTGAGGGCAAACCTATCCTTAAGATTGAGAAGGAGGGTCTTACGGCTATGGCTAACGCTGCGTTCCGTGATGTATCTTTCTTGCTGCGCCGCTCACACAATGAGCAGGTGGCTAAGATTTTAAATGACCCTGAGGCGTCAGAGAATGACAAGTATGTGGCTCTCACATTCCTGCGTAACGCTGACGTGGCTTGCAAGGGTAAGCTGCCTCTCTGTCAGGACACTGGTACTGCCATAATCCACGGTGAGAAGGGTCAGCAGGTATGGACTGGCTACTGTGATGAGGAGGCTCTATCGCTGGGCGTATTTAAGACCTACACTGAGGAGAACCTGCGTTACTCTCAGAACGCTCCGCTTGATATGTACAATGAGGTTAACACCAAGTGCAACCTGCCTGCCCAGATTGATTTGGAGGCTACAGAGGGCATGGAGTACAAGTTCCTCTGCGTGACCAAGGGTGGCGGTAGCGCTAACAAGACATATCTGTACCAGGAGACCAAGGCTCTTCTGAACCCAGCCACACTGGTTCCGTTCCTTGTGGAGAAGATGAAGACTTTAGGTACGGCTGCGTGCCCACCTTACCATATTGCATTTGTAATTGGCGGCACATCGGCTGAGAAGAATCTGCTCACCGTTAAGCTGGCTTCAACCCACTACTATGACTCTCTGCCTACCACAGGTAATGAGTATGGCCGTGCCTTCCGCGATGTTGAACTTGAGAAGCAGGTGCTTGCTGAGGCTCATAAGATTGGCCTTGGCGCTCAGTTTGGCGGTAAGTATCTGGCCCACGATGTCCGCATTGTGCGTCTGCCACGTCACGGTGCTTCATGCCCTGTAGGTATGGGCGTTAGCTGCTCTGCAGACCGTAACATCAAGTGTAAGATTAACAAGGACGGTATCTGGATTGAGAAACTTGATGACAATCCATCTCAGCTTATCCCTGAGGCTCTGCGCCAGGCTGGTGAGGGCGACGCTGTTAAGATTGACCTTAACCAGCCTATGTCTGAGATTCTAAAGGTGCTTGACAAGTATCCTGTATCAACCCGTCTTTCTCTTAACGGTACTATCATAGTAGGCCGCGATATTGCCCACGCCAAACTGAAAGAGCGTCTTGACCGTGGTGAGGGTCTGCCTCAGTACATCAAGGATCACCCAATATACTATGCCGGTCCTGCAAAGACTCCTGCTGGCATGGCTTGCGGTAGCATGGGCCCGACCACAGCTGGCCGTATGGACCCATACGTTGACCTCTTCCAGGCTAACGGCGGCAGCATGATTATGCTTGCCAAGGGTAATCGCTCTCAGCAGGTTACTGACGCTTGCAAGAAGCACGGCGGCTTCTACCTTGGCTCTATAGGCGGTCCTGCTGCTATCCTTGCACAGAATAATATCAAGAGCATTGAGTGCGTTGAGTACCCTGAACTTGGTATGGAGGCTATCTGGAAAATTGAAGTTGAGAACTTCCCAGCGTTCATCCTCGTGGATAATAAGGGTAATGACTTCTTTAAAACTTTAAAGTGAAGTTTACATTAGAAAATATCAATGCAGCAGCCGCGGAGTTCCTGAAGGAGCTCGGCGACAGGAAGATAGTGGCTTTCTACGGCTCCATGGGAGCCGGGAAAACCACATTCATTAAGGCTATATGTGATGTTCTGGGCGTTACAGACACTGTGAACAGCCCAACATTCGCCATAGTGAACGAGTACCTTGCCGCCAGTGGCAGCAGCATCTATCACTTTGACTTCTACCGCATAAAGAAGATAGAGGAGGCTTATGACTTTGGCTATGAGGATTACTTCTACAGCGGAAACCTCTGCCTCATAGAGTGGCCGGAGCTTATAGAGGAGCTCCTCCCTGAGGATACGGTCAAAGTTAAGATTGAGGAGATAGAGACAGGGGAGAGGATATTACAGTATCCATTATGACATCATGCGGCTCATGTAGCGCAGCAATAAGGGGTGTGACTTGCACAGCAAAGCACACCCCTGTTTTATATGCGTGAGTCTGTTTTAAAAGGCGGTCATAGTAGCCCTTGCCACGTCCAAGGCGGTGTCCGTCTGTGCTGAACGCTACACCAGGCACTATAATGTAGTCAATGGAGTCAGGCTCCGTGTAGTCTGAGCCCACAGGCTCGCCAATGCCGTAGGCACCTATTTTCTGCTCATCAGTGTATGGGAGTATCTTTAAGGTGTTGTCATCAGCCACCACAGGCATGAAGAATTGCTTCTGAGTCTTGTATTTATGGAGAATAGGCAGGACGTCAATCTCATCTGGCAGTGGATTGTAGATAAGCACGCGTTGTGCACTCTGGAAGTGAGGCTCGTCAGCAAAGAGCTGTAACAGCCTCTCCGCCTCACTCCGCCTCTGCTCCGCACTCAGCTTCCGCACAAGCGATTTGATTTCTTTCCTTATTTCTTGTTTCTCTTTACTCAAAATAAATTCAACTGTCCATCCTCATCTGGTTCTGGTGCCTCGTCTGTATCAGAATCCTCCGCATCCTCCGCATCGGAGGCTGGCTCCTCAATGTCATCCTCTGGGAACCGTACAGGCTCCAGCGGTAGAATCTCAGCTATCTCCTTGGTGCTTATGCGCTTGCCCTTGGCTTTGAGGCTCTTGATACCTATAAACTCGTCAGCGTCAATGATTTGAGGCTCGCTCTCCGCATCGGCGCCGCCAAATCTGACCTCAATACGGGCGTAGTAGTCATCAAGAAGAAGCAGCATACGGCTCTGTGGATTCTCGCCCAGGAAGCTGACCTCCTTCTTGCTCTCCTCAATAGGGAAGCGCTTGAGGTAAGGGAACTTCTGGTCAGCGTCATAGAGCGCCACGGTCCATATCTTCTCTGGGTCAAACTTCTCCACAAGCAGCACGTCATCTGCAAAGTGGGTGGTGAGGTCAAATGAGAGGTTCTGGTAGGTGCCTCGCTTGGTTATCATGAGTATGGTGTCCTCTGATTCAAACTCACCCAGCAGTGTGCCGCGGCCGTCATAGTTGAGACGGTTAACATCGGCGTCATACCATACCTGGCGGCCTCCAAGGGTGGACGCGCCCTTCTGTTTCATATTGACTTTGAGCACGTCATTCTTGGTGAATATGTTTCCAAGGCTTGCACGCCCTTTTATGGCTATATCGCTGAAGTCTCTTTCAAACACAAGGTTCTTTAGTTTTGGACGTGGCTTGAGCCAGCATTTAACTATCTCAGCCTCTCCGTTTGGATTCGCACTGAAGTAGAGTATCTTGGTGCCGGCCTTGCCCTGGGTTATGTCATACCACTTGTCACGCGCCACACCTCCTGCGGCAAAACGCTTTATGTATGATATGCCGTTCTTGCCGTCACGGTAAATGACGTTATATATGGTGCGGTTGTCGCCCTTCTTGAACACTCCTGTCCAGAGCACGTTCTTGCCCACGTAAACTTTCTCCTGAACCTTAATTACCTTGAACTTGCCGTCTTTGTAGAAGATTATAATGTCATCCACACTGGAGCAGTTGCATACAAACTCGTCATGCTTGAGGCTGGTGCCTATGAAGCCCTCCTCTTTGTTTATATAGAGTTTTTCATTGGCGTCGGCCACTTTGGCTATCTCAATGTTGTCAAAGTTACGTATCTCTGTGCGGCGTGGGTAGCGCTCTCCGTACTTCTCTTTGAGGTGCTCAAACCAGTGTATGGTGTACTCTGTGATGTGCTCTTTGTTATAGCGCACCTCTTTGAGCTCGTCCTCAAGTGCTGCAAGGGCCTTATCGGCGGCGTCAGAGTTAAAGCGCAATATGCGTTTCATCTTTATCTCCAGAAGGCGGAGGATGTCCTCCTCCTCCACAGGGCGTATGAACTTGGCTGTGAAGGGCTCAAGGCGGCGGCCTATGTGCGCCACTGCCTCATCGTTGCTCTTGGCCTGCTCGTACTCCGCATCCTTGTATATGCGCTCCTCTATGAATATGCGTTCCAGCGTCATGAAGAATATGCTCTCAAGTATCTCACTTTCACGTATGGAGAGTTCGCGTTTCAGCAAGCGCAGGGTATTGTCTGCACTGAAGCGCAGCACGTCACTCACGCTGAGGAAGTGTGGCTTCTCTTCATGTATTACGCAGCAGTTCGGCGATATGCTCACCTGGCAGTCTGTGAAGGCGTAGAGTGCGTCTATGGTCTTATCGCAGGAGCGGCCTGGGGCTAAGTGTACCACTATCTCCACGTTCTGGGCTGTGTTGTCATCCACCTTCTTCACTTGAATCTTGCCCTTCTCATTGGCGCTCAGTATGCTGCTGATAACGCTGCCTGTGGTGGTGCCGAAAGGTATCTCTGTTATGCAGAGGGTCTTGTTGTCTATCTTGTTTATCTTGGCTCTTACGCGCAGTTTGCCTTTGCGGCGGCCGTCCATATAGCGGCTTACGTCCATGTAACCGCCTGTTGGGAAGTCTGGGTAGAGGGTGAACTCCTCTCCCTTAAGGTAGGCTATTGAGGCATCGAGCAGTTCGTTGAAGTTGTGCGGCATTATGGTGGTGGAGAGTCCCACACCTATGCCTGTGGCTCCCTGTGCCAGTACGAGAGGGAACTTTACCGGCAGCGCTATTGGCTCTTTGTTACGTCCGTCGTATGATAGTTTCCAGTCTGTGGTCTTGGCGTTGAAGAGCACCTCCAAGGCAAACTTGGTGAGGCGCGCCTCTATGTAACGTGGGGCTGCCGCGCCGTCGCCGGTGAGGATGTTACCCCAGTTTCCCTGACAGTCTATGAGGAGGTCCTGCTGGCCGAGTGTCACAAGGGCGCTGCCAATGGAGGCATCGCCGTGGGGATGGAACTTCATGGTCTCACCCACTATATTGGCCACTTTGTTATAACGGCCGTCATCCATGCGTTTCATAGTATGCAGAATACGGCGCTGCACTGGCTTGAGTCCGTCCGCCAGATGGGGCACGGCTCTCTGCAGCACTACGTACGATGCGTAGTCCAGAAACCAGTTCTGAAACATGCCTGAAAGGTGGTGCTTCAGGTTCTCATTGTGAAGGTCAGGAATTATATAGTTTGAATGTGAGGAACTTACGTCATCATTGTCAACTGTTTCATCCTGTTCTTTTATGTCATCGTCCTTCATAGTATCAATAATTGTGCGGTTTGGGTGTAAAATTACTAAAAAAAGGCTAACTTTGCAAAAAAAATAAACATATAACAATATGGCAACTCAGGAAGAGGTATTTAAGAAAATGGTGTCACACTGCAAGGAGTACGGTTTTGTGTTCCCTTCAAGTGACATTTATGACGGTCTGGCCGCTGTGTATGATTATGGCCAGATGGGTGTTGAACTTAAGAACAATATAAAGAAATACTGGTGGGACAGCATGATTCTGCTGCATGAGAACATTGTGGGCATTGACGCCGCTATATTCATGCACCCTACCACTTGGAAGGCATCAGGCCACGTGGACGCTTTCAATGATCCGCTTATTGACAACCGTGACAGTAAGAAGCGCTACCGTGCAGATGTGCTTATTGAGGAGCAGATAGCCAAATATGATGAGAAGATTAACAAGGAGGTGGAGAAGGCTGCAAAGAAGTTTGGCGAGAGCTTTGACGCTGAGCTCTTCAAGTCAACAAACCCACGTGTTCAGGAGCATATCCAGAAGCGTGAGGCTCTGCACACCCGCTTTGCCAAGGCTCTCAATGACAACAACCTTGACGAGCTCAAGCAGATAATTCTGGATGAGGGTATTGTATGCCCTATAAGCGGTACCAAGAACTGGACAGACGTGCGTCAGTTCAACCTTATGTTCACCACTGAGATGGGTTCAACCGCTGACGGCTCTACCAAGATTTACCTGCGTCCTGAAACTGCACAGGGTATCTTTGTAAACTACCTTAACGTGCAGAAGACAGGCCGTATGCGCATACCGTTTGGTATTGCTCAGATTGGTAAGGCCTTCCGTAATGAGATTGTGGCTCGTCAGTTCATATTCCGTATGCGTGAGTTTGAGCAGATGGAGATGCAGTTCTTTGTACGTCCGGGCAGTGAGATGGAGTGGTTCAAGCACTGGAAGGAGTTCCGCCTGAAATGGCACAAGGCTCTTGGCCTGGGTGATGAGAAGTACCGCTTCCATGACCATGACAAGCTGGCTCACTATGCTAACGCAGCCACCGATATTGAGTTTGAGATGCCGTTTGGCTTCAAGGAGGTTGAGGGTATCCACTCTCGTACAAACTTTGACCTTAGCCAGCACGCTAAGTACAGCGGCAAGAAGATAGAGTACTTTGACCCTGAACTGGGTGAGTCATACACTCCGTATGTTATTGAGACTTCAATAGGCGTGGACCGTATGTTCCTCTCTATCATGTGCGGTTCTTACAAGGAGGAGCAGCTTGAGGGTGGTGATAGCCGTGTGGTTCTGCAACTGCCTCCTGTACTTGCCCCTGTAAAGGCCGCCATTCTGCCTCTTGTTAAGAAGGACGGTCTGCCAGAGAAGGCTCGTGAGATTATGGACTCTCTCAAGTTTGACTTCAAGTGTGTTTATGATGAGAAGGATTCTATTGGTAAGCGTTACCGCCGCCAGGATGCAGTGGGTACTCCTTTCTGTATCACTGTTGACCATGACACACTAAATGATAACTGTGTGACAGTACGTTACCGTGACTCTATGAAACAGGATAGAGTTAAGATTGAGGACCTGCACGCTCTTATTGACGCTCAGGTTAATATGAAAAACTTGTTTAAAAAACTAATTGGTTAATCGGTGAACTGGTGAACCGGTGAATCGAAATTCCATGTACTACGCGTAATTGAAGAGACGGAGTATATACAAGGGTCTTGCAGTGCTGCTTATGGTGGCACTGCTTGCTGCTTGTGCAAACAGAGGCGCAGGTCCGCAGGGAGGTCCCAAGGACGAAAGGCCGCCTGTGTTCAATTACTCTGAACCATCAATGGGTGCCACAGGTGTTGACACTCTCACTGATGAGATAAATCTCTACTTTAATGAGCTGATTGCCATCAAGGATGCCTACAAGCATGTGATGATGTCTCCTCCGCTCAAGTCAAAGCCAGGAGTGAAGGCTATAGGCAAGAGGGTGAAGGTTGAGCTGACTGACACTCTGAAAGCCAACTCCACGTACACACTCTATTTTGGTGACGCCATTACAGACAATAATGAGGGTAATCCGCTAAAAGGTTTTGTGTACACCTTCTCTACTGGTGCCTCTATTGACTCATGCTACATTGACGGCTATGTGATAGACGCCGCATCGCTGGCGCCCAAGGCTGATATGATAGCCGGTATCTACCCCGATGCTGTTGACACCACGTTCCTCACCACACCCTTCTATCGTGTGGCAAAGACCGATGAAAAGGGCTATTTCCGCATTGTGAACATTCCTCCTGGGGATTACAACATATATGCTCTCTATGACGCAGGCTCTGCATGGTACTACAGCCAGAAGAGCGGCGGCCAGATTGCTTTTAATGCCGAGAAGGTTTCTGCAAAGTGTGACAGCAAGGCTATTGGGCTTCCGCCTACTAATCCTGTGGATACGGTCTCTCCTATAAACAAGATTATAGCCCAAAAAATGGACAGCATAAAGAGTCAGCAGGCTATAGAGGAGGCTCTTGTTCTCAGAATGTTCAATGAGAAGCCTGTGCGTGAGTATTTTAAGAAATCAATGCGCCCAACAAAGGAGAGCTTTACATTGGTGTTTGGCAACAAGCCATCCATGACTCCAAAACTGAGGGTGATAGATGGCTCCGTGGCTGAGGGGGCTGATTCCGCAATAGTGATTCCTCAGTTCCCTATCGAGGAAGGGTGGGTGATGGAGAAACCTATAAGGGAGGACTCTTTGATATATTGGCTGACAGACACTCTTCTCTTGAAGCTTGACACTCTCAAGATGGAGATGGCCTATATTAAGACTGACTCTCTTGACCAGCCTGTGGAGACTCTTGACACTTTGAGACTGGTTACGCCTAAGAAGCGTGTTGTTAATGTGAAAAAGAAGAAGGGTGATAGTGACAAGAAAAAGCAGGTGTTCCTTGAAATTGGGCATAACATTAAAGGTTCACTGGAAGCTCCTGATACCATAACCTTTACTTTCAACGAGCCTATACGTGATATAGTGTATGACAGCATAACACTTAACATGCAGGTTGACACGTTGTTCAAGCCTGTGCCCATCACCTTTGAAACGGGTGACAGTGCTTGCAATAAGACACTAAGAGTGATATTTGAAAAAGATTTTGGCGCTACATATAAAATAAACCTTGACTCGGCCTGCATCGTCAGTCTGTATGGAAAGGTAAATGATAAGTTTTACAAAAAGTTTGACCTGAAGAAACTGGAGCAGTACTCTAACCTGTATATCACCTTTAAGGAGAATCCTGAAAACGCCATTCTGGAGCTTATGAACGCTTCTGAAAAGGTTTTGTACAAGGGTGTGCTTGAAGATGGTGAAGTCTCTTTCCAGGATGTGACCCCTGGCACCTATTACCTGCGTATGATAATAGATGAGAACCGTAACGGCAAGTGGGACACAGGAGACCTGAAGAGCGGAACACAGCCGGAGCCTATGTATTACTTCCCTAAGGCGCTTAACCTTCCCGCCAACTGGGATGTGGAGCAGGAGTGGGACTATAAGTCATTCCCGCTGCTGCAGCAGAGGCCTGGTGAATTAAAGAGTGGCGGTGGTCAGGGCAAATCAAGGGCTAATTCATTAAAATGATGAAAAAGAGATTTTTTGTTTTGTTATTGGCTGCTATGGCGGCTGTTTGTTCTGTTTGTGCGCAGGATAAGGCAGGTCATGCTTTCTCCTCTGATGAGAAACTTGAGTACTTAGGCTATTTTCAGTGGGGCGCGCTAAAATTTGACGGCATTGACATATTGACTCAGGTGAGCCCTGACACGTGCCGTGGAGAGAAGGCTCTCTCCATCAAGGCTAGCGCCACCACAAAGAAGACCATAAAGACATTCTTCCAGATGAGTGACACCTTTATGGTGAAGGTGAGGGAGGCTGATCTGGCTCCGCTCTATTTCTATGAGCATGACCAGGAGAAGGATTATGAGGCTTACTTTCACTACCATTTCTATCCTACCGGGAGCAAGGCTATGGCTGTAAAGGCGTGGCAGCAGAGAAACGGCGATGTGAAGCAGGAGGAGATAAAGTATGTGGATTCATTCCCGACGGATGTCCTCAGCATACTCTATAAGGTGCGTGATCTGAAGTTTGACGGCATACAGCCTGGTGACACTTTTGAGTTCACCAACTATATATTCAATGATGCGCCTCTTGACATGTCAATAGTGTATGAGACCACAGAACTTGTGAAACTGCGTAAGCAGGCTGACAAGATAGAGGCCATGAAGTTCCGCTTCAATACGGCGGACGGCTCGCTCTTTTCAAAGGAGCACCCTGTGTATATTTGGATTGAGACCGCTCCCGCCCACCGTCTTGTGCATGTGGAGGCGAAACTTAAGATAGGATACGCTAAGCTGGATATTAAACAATAATATGAAAATAGTACAAGTCACAAACAAGAAGCAGCTAAAGCAGTTCATTCAGTTCCAAATGGATCTGTATAAGGATTGCGAGTATTTCTGTCCGCCGCTTATTTCGGATGAGTTAAAAACCCTTGACAGCACTCGTAACCCTGCTTTTGAGGTTTGTGAGGCTGTATACTATATGGCTGTTGATGAGAGCGGCAGGGTTCTAGGCAGAATTGCTGGTATAGTAAACCACCGTGCTAACAGCTACTGGAACGTTAAGAAGACCCGTTTCGGCTGGTTTGACTTTGTGGATGACCTGAGTGTATCCAAGGCGCTGCTTGATGCTGTGGCGGAGTGGGGTAGAAGCAAAGGAATGGAGTCTCTGAACGGTCCTGTGGGTTTCTCTGATATGGACCATGAGGGTCTGCTGCTTGACCACTATGACACAATGCAGGTGATGGCCGCCGTATATAACCATCCTTACTACGTAAAGCACTATGAGGCTTACGGGTTTGAGAAGGAGATGGACTGGCTGGAGCGCAGGCTTATAGTGCCTGAGCAGGTGCCTGAAAAGATGCAGCGTGTGGCTGAGATAGCCAAGGAGCGCAGTCATCTGCGTATTCTGCCGGTACACTCCAGCAAGGATGTGCTCAAAACTGTGGGTTACACCTTCTTTGACGTTATTGATGAGTGTTACAAGGATTTGTATAACTACTCTCCGCTCACCCGCCGTCAGAAGATGGCGTACAGCAAGGAGTATTTCCCTATCCTTAACTATGACTTTGTGACTCTGGTGGTTAATGAGAAGGACGAGCTTGTGTGCGTTGGTGTCACAATGCCTAACCTCACCAAGGTGTTACGCCAGATAAAGGGCTCATTGTGGCCTACGGGGTGGTTCCATCTGTGGCGCACCATGCATGCCAAGAAGCATGATGAGGTGGATTTGCTGCTCTTTGCCTCCAAGGAGGAGTATCAGCGTAGCGGTGCTGTGGCTCTGCTCTTTTCACATCAGCTGCCTAACTATTTCCGTTACGGCGTTAAGAGAGCCAATGTAACTAACGTGCTGGAGGTTAACCAGAAGAGCTCCGCCATTTGGGACGGGAATTTTGAAATTGAATATACAAAACGCCACCGTGCATTTATAAAGAAGTTATGAGTGTAATTGTTCTTACAGGCGGAAGCGCCGGCATAGGTAAGGCTGCTGCCACGCTGCTTATGCAGAAGGGACATACTGTCTACAGCCTTTCACGCCGTGGGGGTAGTGACGAGGCTGACTCTGCATCGGGTGGAAAAATTATAAACATCAAGGCTGATGTCACAAAACCTGACACTCTTGAGGCTGCGGTTTCTGAGGTTATGAAGGGGAGCGGGCGTATTGACGCTCTTGTATGCAACGCTGGCAACGGTATTGCCGGTGCTGTGGAGGATACATCGCTGGAGGAGGTGCGCTATCAGTTTGAGACAAATTTCTTTGGCATGGTGAATACCGTCAAGGCCTGTCTGCCTGTTATGCGTGCCCAGAAGGGCGGGCGTATTGTGGCTCTGAGCTCTGTGGCTGCCATTGTGCCTATACCTTTCCAGGCATTTTATAGTGCCTCTAAGAGTGCTGTGCTCATGTACATTCAGGCTCTTGGAATGGAGCTGGCCCCTTGGGGCATAGAGTGCGGCTGCGTGCTGCCTGGTGACACTAAGACTGACTTTACATCGTCACGTAAATATACTGCTGCAAGCCAGAGCGCAGACTCTGCATACGCGGCGCAGATGAAGGTATCTGTGGGTAAGATGGAGAAGGATGAGCAGAACGGTATGTCTCCTGATGTGATAGCCAAGGCTATTGCAAGCCAGATTGAGAGCCGCCATGTGTCTCCTATCCTGATTCCGGGCTTTCAGTACAAGTTTATATGTTTCCTTATGAAGGTGGTGCCTGCAAGGCTGAGGCTCTACATTGTGCGTAAAATTTATTCTTGATAAAAATTTAACTATATATGAACTACTTCTTCACTTCTGAATCTGTTTCAGCTGGTCACCCCGATAAGGTGGCTGACCAGATATCTGACGCTTTGCTTGACAACTTTTTAGCACAGGACGCGGCATCGCATGTGGCATGTGAGACTCTTGTAACCACAGGTCAGGTGGTTCTGGCCGGCGAGGTCACCACAGACGCATACGTGGATGTTCAGACTGTGGCAAGGGATGTTATCAAAAAGATTGGCTATAATAACAGCGCATATAAGTTTGAGGCTGAGTCATGCGGTGTGCTCTCTGCCATTCATGAGCAGAGTGCTGACATCAACCGTGGCGTGAGCCGTCAGGATCCGTATGAGCAAGGTGCTGGTGACCAGGGTATTATGTTTGGTTACGCCTGCTCTGAGACCAGTAATCTTATGCCTGTGGCTCTTGATATGGCGCACTCCATTCTTAAGGAGCTTGACGCTCTGCGCACTGAGGGTGTGCTTATGCCGTATCTCCGCCCCGATGCCAAGAGCCAGGTGACTATTGAGTACAGTGAGGCTGGCAAGCCGTTGCGTATTGAGGCCATTGTGGTCTCCACTCAGCATGATGAGTTCATGGATGATGACAACGCCATGCTCGCCAAGATTGAGGATGATGTGCGTAACATTCTGCTGCCTCGCGTGTTTGCTCTTGACAAGGCTTACGCTGAACTTAACAAGGGTGATTTCAAACTATATGTGAACCCTACTGGTAAGTTTGTTATAGGCGGCCCTCACGGCGATACAGGACTTACAGGCCGTAAAATCATTGTTGACACTTACGGAGGCCGTGGCGCCCATGGTGGCGGCGCATTCTCTGGCAAAGACCCTTCAAAGGTGGACCGCAGTGCAGCCTACGCCGCACGCCATATAGCCAAAAACCTGGTGACTGCAGGTGTGTGTGATGAGGTGCTTGTGCAGGTGGCATACGCTATTGGTGTGGCCAAGCCTATGAACCTCTACGTTAACACTTACGGCACTAACAAGACCAAGTTCTCTGATTCTGAGATTGCCCAGAAGATGCTGGAGATGTTTGACATGCGTCCGTACGCTATTGAGCAGCGTCTGAAACTTCGTAACCCTATCTATCAGGAGACTGCATCATACGGTCATTTTGGCCGCACTCCTGAAACTATGGTGAAGCGCTTCAACGTAAACGGCACTCCTAAAGAGTTCACCGTAGAACTCTTCACATGGGAAAAAACAGATTACGCAGAGGCTATAAGGAAACAGTTACTTTTGTAACAGATATTCTGCAAAATATTCAACTTTCAACTTTCAACTTTCAACTATTTTTTATAAATTTGTCTGTGAGTTTCCTTTTTTTGGGGCTAAAATTATGCGTTTTACTCTAAAAATCAGTAGCTTATGGACGTTGAATCTCTACAAAACATTTTCTTTTCACAGGTCAGTGCAAGACACACCCCTGAGGAGGTGGAGCAGATAAAGAAGGCCTACTTCCTTGCCAAGGAGTCTCATAAGGGTCAGATGCGCAAGAGTGGTGAGCCGTACATCATCCACCCCATCGCCGTGGCTCAGATTGTCAATAATGACATGCAGCTTGGCGTGGCCCCTGTGATAGCGGCACTGCTTCATGATGTGGTGGAGGATACTGACTGCACCATTGAGGATATCAGCACCATGTTTGGTGATGAGGTGGCGTATCTTGTGAACACTGTGACCAAGAAGAAGACGGTGCGGCTCAACGCCTCCAAGCAGGTGGAGAACTTCAAACAGATGCTTGCGGCGTTCAACTATGACATCCGCGCACTCCTTATAAAACTTGCTGACCGCCTGCATAACATGCGTACTCTCAAGAGCATGAAGGTGGAGAAGCAGCTTAAGATTGCATCAGAGACAGACTTTTTCTACGCCCCACTGGCTAACCGCCTTGGACTTTACCGCATAAAGAGCGAGCTTGAGAACCTTGGGCTCCAGTACCGCTCGCCTCATGAGTACAGGGTTATTCAGGAGGCTATAAATGATTATGTGCTGCAGCACTCTGACGCCACGGAGCACTGGCTCCAGCCTATACGTGATGTTCTTGAGAAGAACGGCATTGAGGCCACTGTTTCATGTGAGGCCAGAAGCGTCTACTCTCTATGGTACAAGATGCACACCACACGAGCCTCTCTCAAGGAGCTGGAGCATATAAGGGTGGTGCATATATGCTATAACAATAAGTTGCCGGAGGTGATATCGCGTAACGGCAAGAGCACTGAAAAAGATACTGCTCTTTTCATCTACTCCCTTATAACTGAGATATATACAGAGAAACCGTACAGTCTGCTGAACTATATTGACACTCCTAAGGAGAATGGTTACCGCAGTCTGCACGTAAAGCTTATGGGTAATGAGGGCCGCTGGATGGAGGTTCATATCCAAAGCCAGGATATGTATCGTGTCAGTCAGTACGGTTGTCTGGCTGAGCAGGCTTCAGGCATAGATAACTGGATTGAGAAGTTCAAACACGTGCTCCAAGATATTTCTGATCAGAGCAAGGACCAGATATTTGATGATGTAATCACCAGTTTCTACCATGATGACATCCTGGTATTCTCATCTGACGGTAGCAAGGTGCTGCTGCCTAAGAAGGCTAGTGCCATAGATTTTGCGTACGAGATACACTCTGACATGGGTGACCATGCCAAGTACGCCATTATAAATGACAAACTATGCTCTGTGACCACAATACTTGAGCGTGGTGACCGTGTGCGTATTGGCACAGACCCTGACTATCACCCGCAGGCTGATTGGCTCAAGGTGGCTCAGACATACCGTGCCAGGGTTCACATACGCCGCTATTTGAAGAAAATGGAGGCGAGCAGCACGGACAAGCACCCTGAGTATGTGCTCTGTTCTAAGTGTAACCCTCTCCCTGGTGATGAGGTGGTAGGATTCCAGCGTCCTGATGGTACAGTGCTGGTGCATAAGTGCAACTGTGATGACGCTCTGTCTCTGTCATCGCAGGAGGGCGACGTTATAACCCGTGTGGAGCTTGAGGCGCGTGAGGACAAGACTTACCCTATAGGGTTCTGGATAAGGGCTGTGAACCGTGACAACTTCCTCTATGATGTTATGAACTTCATATCAGGTGAGATGCACCTGAGCATTGACAATATCAACAGTAAGACTACTGATGAGATTATAGACTGCCACATAAAAATTTTAGTCCACTCTATAAGTGAACTAAAATCTCTTGTATCCGGTCTCTCAAAGATAGAGAACGTGTATGAAATAAGGCGTGAGAACGGCAGAATACTGTAATCTTACAGCACCTGTGCTATCTTGGTCACGCGGCGCTCATGGCGTCCGCCTTCAAAGTCTGTGCTGAAGAATGTGTCCACAAATCTTTCAGCTTCTGCCTCAGAGATGAAGCGTGCAGGCAGTGATATTATGTTGGCGTCATTATGCTGACGTGCCAGCTGGGCTATCTCGTCCTTCCAGCAGAGGGCGGCACGTACGTTGCGGTACTTGTTCACTGTCATGCTGATGCCGTTGCCGCTGCCGCAGATGGCAATTCCGTAATCCACTTTGCCATTGTTTACGGCGGAGCCAAGTTTGTGCCCGAAATCAGGGTAGTCAACGCTGTCTGAACTGTCTGTTCCAAAATCAACTATCTCAAACACTTTTGGCTTAAGATAATCTTTAAGATAC
>JAEEGL016107670.1_pt1 | contig 53891 bp, 51 predicted proteins | sample 9134231 | NCBI WGS metagenome assembly JAEEGL01 (sample SAMN16246548, study PRJNA631951) | gut metagenome | biome: gut microbiome; feature: rumen; material: fiber-attached | host: Bos | place: Iran: Karaj | collected 2018-10 | reverse complement strand
AAGTACTTCTTACCAACCTCCATAACAACGTCGGAGAACATCTGGATGAAACGTCTGTAGGAATCATATACGAAACGCTCAAATGCGGGATCAGGGTTGCCAGCGATCATAGCTGCAACTACCTCATCATTCAAGCCCAAGTTCAGAATGGTGTCCATCATGCCGGGCATGGATGCTCTTGCGCCGGAACGAACGGATACTAACAGGGGGTTCTTCAGATCACCGAACTTCTTGCCGTTCAACTCCTCCATCTTTGCAACGTATTCCATGGTCTGACCCATGATCTCGTCGTTGATTTTGCGTCCGTCCTCATAGTACTGGGTACAAGCTTCCGTCGTGATCGTGAAGCCCTGGGGTACGGGAAGTCCGATGCCGGTCATCTCAGCCAGGTTAGCGCCCTTGCCGCCGAGAAGATTACGCATGGTCATGTCGCCTTCGCTAAACATATAGACCCACTTTTTTGCCATTTGTTTCTTCCTCCTAGAATATAAATTTGAATATGAGAGACTCCCGAAATGGGACGGGATTCCCTTATAAACTGTACTTTTGCATGCCCTCTCGTTAGAGCGCACATAATCATAATAACACAAACGGCAGAAAAAACAACCAAAATCTTTTAAATTTAGCTTTTTATTTCGACTTTTTCAGCGTAAGCGCTTACAACCGGCATCTTCTTCCTTATTACTTCAAGGGCTCGTCCTAGAAGCTTCCCATCCATTTCCGGATGATCTCCTCCACTTCATCCGATTCCTCCTCATCAAATACGGCCGTCAGCAGATAAATCACTCCATCCTCCAAATAGATGATGCTTTTTTGATAACTGGTCCGGGAAACGTACTCTAGCGGCTCCATGTTTTCATTAAACTTTCTGGGCACAGGCGTTGTCGTACTTGCGGTGACCACCTGGAATTCCCTGTCATTTTCAATGACCACTTCCGTTTGGATCTCCGCGTTTTCCCCGTCTTTAATGATAAGGAATGAACCGCTGTACTTAGGATCAGACTCTGACATTTCAGCCTCAAAATCATAATCATCGGAGTCAATATTCCTGTTCAACACCCCGCCCGTGATACCCGGAGTAAAACCCGAATTCTCCGTATGAAGGAATGCTTGGCTCATCACGAGCGGGCCATATACCTTTTCCTCATCAACAATATTTCCCGTTACGATTTCCACGCTACATAGTTTCAGTTTCTTCTCATCCTCCGCTGACAGAATCACGAATGCCTTGTCTCCCGTAGACTTAAGTGGTGCAAGATTCAAGCCCTGATAACCGATAAACCCGGCAGCATCTTTTACGGAATCAAAACTAAATTTTTGCATCAGCTCGTTCAGAACCTTGTGCGACTTGATCGCCGGATCTGCTGCGGCGCCGGGATTCTTTTTATAGTTTTCCAAATACCGCGCTGCTTTTCCCGTGATCTTGCTCATGGGCACTTTTTTATAGCTTTCATCGATCTGAAATTGATAAATAACGTCATTTTCGGAATACGCAGTTCCCTCCTGCACCTTCAGTATGCCGGTAAGCTTGATCGCAGCGCATACGGTTATAGTGCCGATGATCAGCGCGAGGCACGCAGCAAGCGGCGCGATCCCTAACCGCTTTAACGCATGAATTCCCTTTGCCTGATTTACGGCATCCCGCTTTTCCCGGGTTTCATTAATGAGATCGTCGTCTAATAATCCAAACGCTTCCAAAACGTCTGCTCTATTCATACTTCATACCCTTCCTTTTCCAAATATTCCTTGAGTTGCTTTCGCGTGCGGTGCAAAACGGTTTTTGCCTTGGCAACGCTGACGCCGTTGTATCTTGCGACCTCCCTGATGGGATCAAGATAATAGTATCTTCCGATGAAGATCGTCCTCACCTCCGGCTTTAGCGTGCGCAAGAAATCTCCGATCACCCGGCCTAACTCCGCCACGTCAAACGCCGTCTCCGGCGTGTTTCCGTCAGAGAAAACGTCTCCGAGTTCCTCCAGCGACAGGTCATATTCGGAAGACTTTCTCTTCTGTCTGTTCTTTTTGCGGATCAAGTCGATGGAGATTCTGCGCACCAGCTTTCCCAGATATGCCGACAATACCTCCGGCCGATGCTCCGGCATGGAATTCCATGCGGCCAGGTACGTATCGCTGACGCATTCCTCAACGTCTTCTTCATTAAACAAAAACTGATACGCGATCTTGGACAGATATCGGTGATACTGATTTCTGGTCTCACTGATCGCAGCCTCGTCACGCTGCCAGTACATCTCAACTATTTCTTTATCAGTCATGTGTCCATTTCCCTTTCCCGTGCCGGATCCCGCATGCCATGGCGCGCGATCCCGTGCACCGTTCATTCCAAGGCGCCTTCGCATCTATACTCGTCGTTCTTTGAAAAAGGTTACGAAATCAATTAAATTTATTATAAATTTCCCGCGGCAAGAATTCAATCTGCTTTGTCTCTTGCAAAACTGACATATTATGGTATACTTTTGAAAGTGAAGGTTTAAAATCGGATGATTTAACAAGGAAAGGAAAAAGGAGTTCTACATGATCAGTGCAAACAACGTGACCTACCGCGTAGGCAAAAAGGCCCTCTTTGAGGACGTGAACATTAAATTTACGGAAGGGAACTGCTATGGCCTCATCGGCGCCAACGGCGCAGGCAAGTCCACCTTCTTGAAGATCCTCTCCGGCGATCTTGAGACCACCAAGGGCGACATCGTGATCACCCCCGGCCAGCGTCTCTCCGTCTTGGAGCAGGACCATTTTAAGTATGACGAATATCAGGTAATGGACACCGTCATCATGGGCAACCAGCGTCTCTATGAAGTGATGAAGGAAAAGGATGCCATTTACGCAAAGGAAGATTTCTCCGAAGAGGACGGCATCCGCGCCAGCGAACTTGAGGGCGAATTCGCCGAGATGGACGGCTGGGAGGCGGAATCCAACGCTGCCATGCTTTTAAACGGCCTTGGTATTGACACGGAGTACCATTATTCCACCATGCGCGACTTGGACGGCAGCCTGAAGGTGAAGGTTCTGCTTGCGAAGGCACTCTTTGGCAACCCCGACATCCTGCTCCTCGACGAGCCTACCAACCACTTGGATCTCGACGCCATCGCATGGCTCGAGGATTTCCTGATCGATTTTGAAAATACCGTCATCGTGGTCAGCCACGACCGTTATTTCCTCAATAAGGTCTGCACCCACACCGCAGACATTGACTACGGCAAGATCCAGCTTTATGCCGGCAACTACGATTTCTGGTATGAGTCCAGCCAGCTCCTCATCAAGCAGATGAAGGAAGCCAACAAGAAAAAGGAAGAAAAGATCAAGGAATTGCAGGAGTTCATCTCCCGTTTCTCCGCGAACGCTTCCAAATCCAAGCAGGCAACTTCCAGAAAGCGTGCTTTGGAGAAGATCGAGCTCGACGAGATCAAGCCCTCCAGCCGTAAGTATCCTTACATTGACTTCCGTCCTGACAGAGAGATCGGCAACGAGGTACTCACCGTGGAGCATCTCTCCAAGACCGTCAACGGCGAAAAGGTTTTGAACGATATCTCCTTCGTCATGGGCCGCGAGGACAAGATCGCGTTTGTTGGCAGCAATGAGCTTGCAAAGACCACGCTCTTCCAGATCCTTACCGGAGAAATTGAGCCCGACGAGGGCACTTATAAATGGGGCGTTACGACCTCTCAGGCCTACTTCCCCAAGGACAGTACCGCCGAATTTGACAATGACCTGACCATCACGGACTGGCTGACCGGTTACTCTCCCATCAAGGACGTAACCTACGTGCGCGGGTTCCTCGGCAGAATGCTCTTCGCCGGCGAAGATGGCGTGAAAAAGGTAAAGATCCTCTCCGGAGGCGAGAAGGTTCGCTGCCTTCTCTCCAAGATGATGATCAGCGGCGCAAATTGCCTGCTCCTGGATGAGCCCACGAACCACCTTGACATGGAAAGCATCACGGCACTGAACAACGGCCTCATCAAGTTCCCCGGCGTTGCCCTGTTCTCCTGCCATGACCATCAGTTCGTGCAGACCACGGCAAACCGCATCATGGAGATCCTGCCTGACGGCAGCCTCATCGATAAGATCACGACCTACGACGAATATCTGGCAAACGACGAGATGGCCCGTAAGCGCACCGTCTTTACTGCCCAGAAGGAAGATGACGAAGATTAATGCAAAAGCCCCGCAAGCACTTGCCCGCGGGGCTTTTTTCTCCCAATATTTTTATTTACCGGAAAGGAGCGCCACATGATCGATCTTCACGTACATTCCGTCCGTTCCGACGGAACCCTAACCCCAACGGAATTGGTTGATTACGCCATAAAAAAAGGCCTCTCCGCCTTTGCCCTGACGGACCACGACACCACGGACGGCCTGGCGGAGGCCATGGAATACGCCGATCGCCTTCGGAAAAAGCTTTCTGATCAAGTATCTGAAGGCACTGCTGACGAAAAGTCCGCCAACGCCGTTCCCGAGATCATCCCCGGGATCGAACTATCCACGGATGACAAGGGCACGGAGGTTCATATTGTCGGCCTGTTCATAGACCCGACCAATCCCACCTTTCGTGAGTATTTAACGGATTTCGTGAATTCCCGTGACGTCCGCAACCAGAAAATGTGCCTAAAATTGCAGGAACTGGGTCTCCCCGTGATCTACGAGGAATTGCTGGAAAAGTATCCGGACTGCATTCTCACCAGGGCTCACTTTGCCAGGCACTTAAAGGATCTTGGCTATGTAAAAAGTAATCAGGAAGCCTTTGACCGCTATCTCGGAAGCCGCCGTCCCGCCTACGTGCCGCGCGAAAAAATCTCGCCTCGGAAGGCAGTGGAATTGGTGCTAACCGCTGGCGGACTGCCGATCCTGGCCCACCCCATTTTGTATCGCATGTCCGACGCAAGACTGGACGCCCTGACGGCAGACTTAAAGAGCGCAGGCCTCGTCGGCATTGAAGCCATCTACAGCACCTACTCCTCTTCAGAGGAACGCCAGATCCGGCGCCTTGCCGAAAAGCATGACCTGCTCATCAGCGGCGGCTCTGATTTCCACGGCTCCAACAAGCCAAACATTGATCTCGGCACCGGTCTTGGAAAGCTCTACGTACCCGACGAAGTTCTGACAAACTTAAAGGGACGCGTTCGGCGTCCCCTTTAGGATTTCTTCCAGCTTACTGCCTCACTGCGTGGAGCCAGGCATATGTGCTTGACGTTTGCACTTATCCTTTATGTTTGTACTTATCCTTTACGTTTTCCCTTCACTACCCGCTTCACGGCGGCAAGGGGCTTCATGATGACCATGCGGAATGGGCGAAGTACAAGCCATCCCCGCGACAGGATTACGTAGAGTACGTTCCCGGAACCAAAGCTTTTTCCCTTCCGGATGAAGGTGACGACCATGCCGATACAGGCCTCCCGCGGAAGCGGTCCCTCGACTTGCGTTTGGTTGTCTCCCACCATGTAAACGCCGTCCTTACACACCTTCCACACGCGGTGGAGCACCAACATGCCGCTTGGCCGGCGATAAAGCCAGACCTGTCCGCGACGGATCCTTTCGGGATCCGTTTTTTTGATGACGACCTGATCCCGCCCGGGAACCATCAAAGGATACATGCTGTACCCTTCCGGCGTGATCTGCACCAATTCTTTTTCATTGATCAGCTTCTCCAGATTTTGCACTGCCACGGCTTTCATACTCCCCAAATGCATTTCCTGCGGTTTTCTATATAGAATGATAGCATTTTTATCCAAAAAATGCTATCATGTTTTTATCAGCACAAAGGAGCCCAGTCAATATGAGTGACAGACCACACGTAAAAAAAACAATCCATTGCTATGAAATAAACGGGACTTACCATCTCCTGCCCATCGGTCAAGGCATCATGGACCATGAAAAAGGCCTTGCCACCAATGAGGTGGGAAAGCTCATCTGGGACACCTTGGCGCAAGGTGGTGACAGTGAGGAAGCCCTTCGCGTTTTGATGCGCGAATATGAGGCCACCGAGGAAGACCGTCCCATTTTGGAAGCAGACTTGAACGCTTTTCTGGGAACGCTTCAACAGCACGGATTTTTTGAGGCCGCGTGGCATGAACCTGAAAACGGTACGCCCGCACGCAAGGTCAAAATCGGTCCCCTAACCATGGAGCTTCACATCCCGGATGCTTTGTTTGAGCGTTATTTTGTACCATTTTCCACTCTGGAAGATGCGCCATCGGCCGCCCAGCCTGATGTAATCCCTTCCGTTACGGCTTGCACTTCAGCCACGACGGGCGCGGATCAAACAGTCACTTTCTGTGCCCACCACCCTCTCACAAAGCAAAACGGCCAGGTTCTCGTCCGCAGTGAGGAGGTGCTGATCATGGAAACGGAGGATTCCTTCGTGATCCTGCCGCTTCTTGGCCGCTGCGTCTATGAGATCAGCTGTACGAAGGACGGCCGCGAGGCTTTCGTTTACGGTACGAATGACGGAACCTCCGCCTGCATGGAAGAACTCTTTTCCGCCCTTCGTTTTCCTTTCCTGATCCTGGCACAGGCGAGAGGCCTTTGCGTCATGCATTCCGCCTCCCTTCTTTATCAGGGTAAGGCCTGGCTTTTCTCCGGGCATTCCGGTGCCGGGAAATCCACCCACGTCCAGCTTTGGCAGGACACCTTTGGAACTCCTTGGATCAACGGCGACCTAAATCTTCTTGGCATAAAAGAAGGACAGGCCGTCTGCTACGGTCTGCCCTGGTGTGGCACCTCCGGCATCTCCACTCCGGGAGAATTCCCCTTAGGAGGCGTTACGTTCTTAAATCAAGCACCTTATGACAAGGTATCCGGTCTCGCTTCCGATGCGCTGGCGCTCTCTCTTGCAAAACGGATGATCACGCCCAACTGGACGGCTTCCATGATGCAACAAAACATTGATGCGGCAATCAGCTTAAGCAGTCTCATTCATGGCTTCCGCCTGGAGTGCACCAAGGATCCAAATGCCGCGCGGGTTATGAAATCCGCGATCGATCAGATCTAGAAATTATCGATCATCTCTTTAATCTCAACATCATTTAATATCGTACATTGCTTGTTGCGGATTGCGTAAACCCGCTTACACATGCTTAGCACGGTGGGCCTGTGCGTCGTGACAATGCAGGTTTTCGGACGGGCTCCGCCCATAATGTTCCGAAGGACTTGTCTTTCCGTCATGACGTCCAGTGCGGAAGTCGCCTCATCCAACAAGAGGATCGGCGTATCCCTAAGCAATGCCCTGGCAATGGCAAGGCGCTGCGCCTGTCCCTCGGAAAATCCGCCGCCACGTTCCTTGATCTGGCTGTTGATCCCTTCGGGAAGCTTTTCCACAAAGCTCCATGCGCATGCCTGCTTGAGTACTTCGATGATTTCTTCGTCCGTTGCGTCTTCCTTTACGTTGCGCATGTTCTGCGCGATGGTACCCGAAAACATGGTGTTCCCCTGCGGAACGTAAGAAAATAACTGTCTGGTCGCCGGAGAGAGGTTGAAGCCTCTCTTTTCTTTTTGTTCGCCTGCCCAGAAATAAGCCTCTCCGCCCTGTGCGGGTACCAGGGAAAGCAGCAGACGCATCATGGTCGTCTTTCCTTCTCCGGAAGGTCCCACAAGGCCAACGATCTCATGCGGTCTGGCCTCCATGGACGCATCCTTGAAGACCGCCGTGCCATTTTTATAGGCATAATCCAAATGATCGATGGTAAGTCCGATGCCGTGATCCAGATTCTCTTCCAGGAATTTCTGAACCTCTTCCCTTTTTCCGTCGTCCTCTCTCGGCATCTCCACGATGTCCATCAGTCTTCCTGCGGAAGTGGTGAGTCCAATGGCTCCCGGCACAAGAGACGTCAGGTTGTGCAGCGTTCCCGTCAGCGTGCCGGAAAGCCCCAGGAACATTGTCATGGTACCGTAATCGATGGCTCCGCTCCATACGCGGTAGATTCCCCATCCGTATGCCGCATAAGAAATCAAAAGACCTACCGTGGACATCAGGATCGAAGTCCAGATGGACATTTTCTGGAAATCCAGCCGCATGCTGATGTAATCCTTTTGGAGCTGCTTTAACCGCTTTACGTACAGTCCGATCAGGTCAAATGCCTTGATCGTCTGGATGTTGGAAAATGCCTCCTGGTTAAAGCCTGACATCTTTGCCCCCATGGCGGCGCTTCTTTGATTGTTGTTCACCATGCGGTTCATCAAGGTCTTTGACAGGATCAGGCTGACCGGCATTCCCATAAAGGCGAAAACGGCAAAGCTTACGTCATTTACGACCACGACTGCAAATGCGCTGATAAAACGGAACAAATAAACAATTGCATTGGGCACGAAATTCAAAACACCGTTTGAAATGTTGGATGCGTCTGAACTCCATCTCGTGAGTAGGTCGCCCGTATGATAATTGGACAGGGATTCCCAATCCGTGATCAGGATTTTTTCAAAAATGTCCGACTTGATCTCCGCATCCACCCGCATGCCAACCCACGCGGAAATATAAGAAGTGATCTGATTCATGATCGTGCTTCCGATCCCAAGTCCAATCATGATGCAAAAGGTCTGTACCAGTTTTCCCGGCTGATGACCCGTAATGATGTTGACCAGATCCCTCGACGCAAAGCCCAGGCCCAGGGACACCAAAGTCCCCACCACGCCCATGGCAGTATATATGATCATGGCGAGCCAGTGTTTCTTCCCATATCCGTAGATCCATATGGTCTGACGCCACATTTCCTTCAGACGCCCTTCCTTGACCCGCTTCCAATAAAACGCAATTCGCTCTTTCATCCCTTGTTCCCTTTGTGATCTCAAAATGCTTATCGAGCATAAACGTAACGCATTCTTGTTATAAGAGTACCATGATTCCATGCAGAATTCAATTGCGAGCGGCGTAAAAAAGCAAAAAGAAAAGCATGGCCGCATTTGCAACCATGCTTTGATGTCTATTTTGGGACTAAGCTTTTATTTAGTCGATTCCACCCTGAACGTTTACGTCATGTCTGCAGGAAATGGTCAGGTTAGTAATGCTGATTGCTTCAGTCGTAGCCTGATCACCGGTGGAAGCCCATACCTTGAAGGTGTAGTTGTCACCAGACTTATAGGAATCTCCAAGGAGCTCACGCGTAACGATCATGGTGTTACCATTGATCACGTAAGGGAACTCAGCTCTGGAACCGTTTGCACTCAGGGGTGCGGAGAAGGTTACGGTAACAACGGTGCAACCGGAAATATGCACGTAATCACTGCTGTGATCTGCGCGAAGCTCAAACACGTGAGAGTCTCCCGCCCACTTCTGCTCTCCATTTACTTTAATGGTCCAGCAATCGGAAGACCAGTTGCTTCCGTCACCACTTGCCATGTATACGCTTTCTGCAATCTCATCATTTGCAACAATTACGGGCTTAACGTAATTTTTCATTTTCTCTTCTTTTCCTCCTGTATCAATCTACTATTTTTTTAGGTCTAATTCTAAGAAGATGTTCCTCTCCTTATCTCATGACATCATCCTACCATAGCCCTTTGAAAACCGCAAGCATTCTAACAGATTTGTTACGAATCCCCCGCCAGCATTGGTATTTCTAGAAAGAACTGACTTCCCTTTTCAGGCACGCTTGTTACCCAAATTTTTCCCCCGTGTTTTTCCATAATGCTCTTTGCTATGGCAAGACCAAGTCCGTGCCCGCCATCCCCCGGCGTTCTGGACCTGTCCGCCCGGTAGGAACGCTCAAAGACATGGGGCAGATCCTCCGGCAGGATTCCCACTCCCGTGTCGCTTACGCAGATGATCAGCTTTCCGTCGCGCGCCTCGGCTGAGAGCGTGATCTCATCACCTGGCCTGGAATATTTTAAGGCATTGGTGAACAGATTGTCAAGCACCCTGACCATTTTCTCGGGATCCACGCGGACCATGCAGGACAGGTTCTCTGGCAGACGTAGGTCCAATCGCCTTTCCGCGTATTTCACGTCCGCGTCGCAGGAATAAAAGAATTCCTCCAGCATGGCTGCTGCATCTATGGTCTCCAGCTCCAGTCTCTGCTCCGGATTCTCCATTTTGCCCAACAGAAAGATCTCATCCAGCATGGAGTTCAGGCTTCTCAGGCGCCTGCTCATAAGATTAATGAGTTCCTGGTACTCTTCCTCCTCCATGTCCTTCTTTTCGCGAAGGAGTCCAAGGGCACTGACGAGGGCCGTCATCGGCGCGCGAAGGTCGTGGGAGAGATTCCGGAACAGTTCCATGCGTTCCCGCTCCTGTTGGTTTAATTTTTCATTTGCCCGCGACAATTCCTCATTCGCTAGCAACAAGGCTTTCTCCAAGTCCTCCCTGGAAATTGTCTGCGGTTTTGTATATCGCTTTTTTTCCATGCTCCGCGCTTCCTTCCGTCATCCCTTAAAGCAATACCCTTTTCCCCACACGGTCTCGATCATGTTTTCCAGACCGACAAAGCCTTCCATCTTTTTTCTCAGCCTGCTGGCATTCATCATAATGTTCCTGCGGTCGGCGTCAATGTAGCCTCCCAGAAGCTCCTTGCCGATCTCCTCAAAGGTCATGACCTTGCGGTTATTGCGCGCCAGACATACCAGGAGCTCATATTCCTTATTGGACAACAGGATTTCTTCGCCGCTACAGAACACGCGGTGATTTAAGAGCTCTATGCGAAGGGGCGGGAACTCAAGAATGCCCGTCTGTCCGGTGACGCCGCGGTATCTGGTGATGTGTACCTGAATGCGCAGGGACAGTTCTTCCAGACTGCAGGGCTTCACGATATAATCCACGGCCCCGGTGACAAGGCCCTGAATGCGGTCTGCCTCCTCCGTTCTGCCCGTCAGGAACAATACCGGAACCTGCGTGATCATCCGGATCTGCTTCATGGCTTCAAAACCATCCATGCCGGGCATCATCACGTCGAGGACAATGCAGTGCGGCATAAAGTCAGGCAACATGCCAATTGCCTCCTGCGCCGACTGCGCCGTTTTCACCTGATATCCCTTTCCCTTTAAGAATTCACCATTGACGTAAAGAACTTCGCTGTCATCATCCACCAACAAGATTCGGTCCATTTTTTGACCCTCCGTCAATCATTAACCAAAACACCCAGTTTATCCAGTTGCTCCAAGAACTCTTCCACGTCCGTAAGGATCATCTGCTCCTCGTCCGGATCCGCTTCATATTCCTGGCAAAGCTTTTTGTGAAGTGCCTCCTTGGACAAGCCCTCGAGGATCCCTTCCCAGAGAAGTGCTCCCGTCTCATTCAAGGCAAACACGATGCCCTGCTTCTCCCCGCGGCGTGCCACGACATAATGCTCTCCGATCTTTCTCAGCTCATAACTCTCATTGATCTTCACGTAATCACCTGCCTCAGTTTATTTGAATAGTCTCATCTCTTCAACAACACCAGCGCGTTCTCCCGCACTCTTTAGAATGCTGCGAAGACTCCCTCGTCCAAGCTTTTTGTTATTCCGGAGGAACGTAACAAAGGTCTTGTACCAAAGCCACGGCCACTTCCAGACGTGCTTGCTCTCCTTTGCGTGGTTCATCTTCATCTGATAGTGGAATTCCTTCGCATAGCCCAAGATGCTGCGATCCCGGAGCGCCACCATGCGGTTCTTGTCCGCCTTTCCGAATTCCTCCGCGCTGACCACTTCCATTAGGAACTGTTCGACGTAACCCTTCGAAAACTCCGCTTCCAAGCCATTTCCGTAGATATGGTTTTGGGTAAGGCCCAGATACTTTTCACAGATCAGCGTGACCGCCTTCGCAAAGCCCGTAACGCCGCATTCCTCCGCCAGTTTGCGGAACCGGGCCGCGGTTTCTTCGTCATCCACCTGATTCCAGAAAACCACCCAATCCGCCAGAAGCTTTAATCCAAAGCCGGCGCGAAGGAAATGCTGGAGCATGTGAAGAAGGAGTTCCAATGCCTGCAACGGTTCAGAGGTCGTCGGTATGGACAAACCCATGACCTCGGTCTCCCCCGCTTCCTCCAAATAGGTGGGAAGGAGTTCTTCCATTCTCTCATTGATTCTCTCATCATCAAAGGGCTCCGCAAGCATGGCGTGAAGCTCCACGTCGATCTCTTCCTTACCCTGATAGACCAAGTGATGGTTCGCATGCTGTTCTTCCTTTAGTTCGTAATGCATGCCTTCCAAGATTTTTCCCGCCGCCTGCGCGTCCTCCACGCTTTTGAACAGGAGGTCCACGTCACCTGATTTACGATATTCCGGCACGGGATAATAAGCCGCCACGCCACATCCCTTCAGTGCAACCACCGGCACGTTCTTCGCCCGGATGGCTTCCGTTAGCTCCTTTGTCAAAAACAGGAGCCGGTAGCTTTGTTTTACAACGCTTTCCGTCGCCGGGCGTGCCGACTCCAAAAGCTTTGGATCTTTTTCTTCAAAGAGCTCCTCAAGCACGTCCCACAGCATGGGCAGCACCTTATGCTCCCGGGCAATGGAAATCACTTCCTCCATTTTTACCCGTTCCAGAAGCTCTTTTTCACGCCGGCTTGCCTCCTCCCCCGTCAATGCTCTTCTCAAGAGAAGGCACAGGCATTCGGCCTCTTTGGAAACGATATTGCCGGGCGCTACTTTTTTCCGTTTTTTCCATCTGGATTGTTTTTCTTCACGGTTTCGTTTTTCCGTAATGCGCCTGTCAATGTTTAGGGCCCTCAGAAGAACAATTCCCAGGGTAAACAGGAAATACCCGCGTGCGGAAAACAGCATGGACGCCACCCGGATCACAAATTTCCACGGCAGGCAGTGAAGCTGCTTAACGTAAGCTCCTCCCGCTAATTCCCGGAATCTCTTTCTCACAAAAAGATTCCTTCCGTAATCCCGGAGCGCCGTCTTCGCCTTCCATATGCCATTCTTGGCCATGAGCTCCTGTTTCACCAGGAAAAAACTTCCGAAGAAGACGTGAAACGCCGTAATATCCTGATAGTGATCCTCGAGTCCCCTGTCCTCCAGCTCCAGATGGAAATCCTCCGCAATGGCGACCCATATCTCGCTGAAATCCGGCTTATACTGAAACGTAATGGATTCATCCCGAACCCTGTATAAATAAACGCTCTCATCGATAAAGGAGTACTTCGGACGGCACGCATAGCAAAGGATGTTGAACGCCTTATCCTGGGTGTAAGGGTAATCCATGCTCCACACGTCGTTTTCCAGCAGGAATTCCCTACGGTAAAGCTTGCCCCAGTTATATGCCAGGTGTCCGAAGCGATAAAATCCGTCAAAGCGGAAATCTTCCGTGTCCGGATCATCCTCCTTTTCCAAATGGTGCCGGTTCACGTCCCAGATGATTCCGTCCATGAATTTCCGGTAGTTGCCCACGATCACGTCCGCGCCGCTTCGCATCGCTTCCTCAGCAAGATTGGCGATGGCCTCCGGCCCGTCCAGACAGTCGTCCGAGTCCATCATAAAGACGTACTCGCCCTGCGCCTCCAGGATGCCCGTGTTTCGCGCAATGCCCTGCCCCTGGTTTTCCTGATGGATCGCGATCACCCGCTCATACTTCTGCGCGTAAAAGTCAACAATCTCCGGACAACGGTCCGGCGAGCCGTCGTCCACCAGAATGATCTCCGTTGCGGGATAATGCTGGGTGAGCGCGCTCTGCACGCACTGAGCCAAATATTTTTCAGTTTTATAGACTGGAATTATGATGGATACCAGCATCTTACTCATGACAATTCCCCGATCATCCCGTAAACAATGGTTATCACTCCCGTTTCAAGTATTTCTCCAAAAAGCGGAGGGACGCCTGAAAACGGGCACTTCTAAAATACAAAAGAAGATTGATGCCTGACGGCAACGCAACGCAAAGCATGCCCGCCAGGATAAAACTTAAAATGGAAAAGCCCTGACAGATCTTTCCCGTCAGGAACGCGCATAGCAGTGCCTCTCCTACGGACAGTACCACGTATTGAGCCATCTGTAGCACATAGCTTCCCATGGATTTTTCCATGTAAAAATGATAAAAGGCAAACGACTTTCCCAGAAACAAGATCACGTAAGCCACAAGCGTTCCGAGAAGCACGCCGTTGAGTCCCATGGGCCGGACCAACGCCAGCGAAAGGACCAGATTCACTATGGCCGCCGTCATTGCGACCCGTTTCTCCGGTTGGAAAAGACCACCGGCGCTGACGAACGTTCCAACCGGCAAGACCAGTACGTAAAGCAGACAATTGAAGGCAATCAGCATCACCGTCACGCTTGGGAGCACGAACTCCTCTCCCAGCCAGATCCCTCCGACAAAGAGCGAAGCCAATGCCGTCACGCCGCTCAGAATGACGGCGCCCAACAGAAAATACACAAGCGTAAAGGTCTGCAGCAGATCCCCGTCGCGCTTTTTGTCCCCTTCCACGATCAAGTTGCCAATCGTGGGCTGCAGTGCTCCGGAAAGCGCCTGCATGACGTTGATCAAGGACTGCGTGATCAGGCAGTAATTGGAATAAAATCCCACGACGCTCAAGCTGATAAAGCTCGACGTGATCAAATTATCCGTGCAGCCAAGGAGCTTTTGCGCGATCCTCGTGACAAAGAGGTTCCTTACGTCCGCAAACACGGAACTCACAAGCCCCCCATCCACCTTTTCCTTACGGTATTTTTTCAAGTATGGCCAGGTCTTGTCCACGTAGATTGCCAAACCAATATTCACAATGGCCTCGAACGTGATGCCAATTCCCAAGGCCCACTCGTAATTTCCCCAGATCATGACGATCACGATCACGGAAACGTAATTCAGGATTGAGACCGCCATGGTCGCGAGGCTCACTACGTATTCCCTCTGATCCGCGATCACAATGGATCGCTTGTAGGATAACAGATATCCCAGGATCGTCTTTACCAGCCACAGTCCGTAGATCAAACGGACATAGGACAGGGAGAAGTGATTCTCCCGCAAAAACAAATGCACAAAGGGCAGAAAAGAAAAGCCCAAAATGGCGATCGCCCCGGCCACGACGTAATAGGCCTTACGGTACAGGTTCATCAGTGCAGCCTGCTTTTTCTCCGCTCCTTCCGCCATTGCCCGGTATAAGTGAAACACAATGGCAGTCGACAAGCCCAGCTCCGTGACGGAAAAGATGGCGATCACGTTGGACGCAACCCCGTTTAAGCCCACCAGCTCCGTGCCAAGCTTTAGATTTATGACTCTCTGGCTAAAAAAACCGGCCAGAATGATCAGCGCCTGCGCAAAGACGCTGACAAAACTGTTTTTCCCTATGTTTTTAGCACGCATCGAAATCTCACTCCAAAAGCTGTCCTAGCAAGGCATTCCACTGCTCCATGACCTTCGGCAACAGGAACGGTCTTATGCCTTCCGGCGCTTTTTCCGCCATTTCCGTAAGCAATTCATCATCTTCCATGAGCAGTAAGAGCTTTTCCGCCATGGATTCGCAGTCAAACGGCTCGATCAGCCATCCGTTTACGCCGTCATGAATGATATCAGACGGTCCCGTGGGAACGTCAAAACTTACTGCAGGCAAGCCGCAGGCCCCGGCTTCCAAAAGGCACATGGGAAAGCCTTCTGCCCTGGACGTCAGTACAAAAATCTTTGCCTGCGCCAGATAATCTTCCACCTTGGGAACGTATCCAACCAATTCCAACTGCCCCTGCAGGCCTTCCTTTTCGCGGAATGCTTCCAGCGCGGCCCTCTCCGGCCCTTCACCGCAAAGGATCCACTTCCAGTCCCTGCGTTTCGAAAGGACCATCTTCGCCACCTGCATTAGCAGGTCATATCCCTTTTCCGGGACAAGCCTCGCCGCGGTGATCAGCCAGTTTTGCCGCTCACGCCTTGCCACGTCTGTCATCGTGGCCGGATTTGCAATGGCGACGATCCGGTCCTGCCTTCCAAAATGCTTTTGAAACGCCTTCGCGTCTCCCGGCGTCAGCGTGACAATGGCATCCGTCTTTTTTGTAAAATGATTGAGAATGATCCTGCGATACCACCCCTCCGACAATTCAAACGCACAGTTTGAATGTTCCCAGGAAATGACCTTAACGTTTAATCCCTTCGCCGCAGGCACGGAGAGTACGTCCAGCACAATGTCTATGTCAATGATCAGATCGATCCGGTGCTCTTTCAAAAACCTTCGCAGCTTCGGGATCAGCGGAAGGTAGGCAGGGCCCGGCGTCAGCCACTTCTTGCCGAGTGCGTGGCGCGATACGTTCGAAGAGATCTCGTAGCTGGGCACTTCCTTTTGCTCCACAAGGCTCAAAAAGCAAACCTCCGTCTCCGGATCCTTCGCGAGTTCATTCGCTATGGTGACAGCGACGCGTTCAGTACCGCCGTTTCTTGTCACGTCTCCTGAAAAAAAACAGATTCTTTTCAAGGCGAACCTCCCAAGTTATTTTATCGTGCCAAACAATAAGTACCCGTCTTGGCTTTCCCTCGCGAAAGAGATCATCTTCCCGTCTCTTCTGCGAAGGATCCTGACGTAGAGGAAAAGCTCTTCCCCTTTATCAAGTCCCGCGATGCCTTCCATCGAAAACAAGCCGCGAAGCTCCATTTTGGACCCAGACGGCAATCCCCGAAGGTTTCCCTCGAGCTTTCCCAGCTTCACAAAATCAGAAGCCTGTCCGTTCCGCTTTGTGAACACCCAGGCGTCGGCATCGTCATATAGCGTTCCAAATCCCTGATTGTCAATCTTTAGCGTGATCCTCAGGTCATCTTTTTTGACCCTACAGTCCGCTTCCCGCAGGTCAAAACAGTATCCCAACCGGCGGCCAACGTAATCATATAAGCTCTGCCCGCCGTAGGGCATCTCTTTCCATTTCGTCAACAATGCGGCGTCATGGGTGGAATTCAAATAGCACGTGCCAAGGCGCCTTAGCTCCCCCGCAACCTGCTCCGCCGATAACGGGACGGTGGCATCGATCACCTCCCCGCCGTATGGCACCTGCGCCGTGAAAGGCATCATAAAACGCGCCTCTTCCTCCGGACTCCAGGCTTCCTTCCAGGTCATTCTTCCGGCAGTTTCCGGTCCAAAGGTCCCAAGGTGTGAAGGCGACCCCAAAAGACCATCGTTGAAGAAACCAGTCATGCCTCGTTCCTCGCCCTCCGCAAAGGCCAGGCGCCACTGAACGGGCTTTCTGATGGCAAGCCGTACCTTCCCTTCCGTCTCGCGCAGAAACAATTCCATAAGTTCCCTTAAGCACTGCGCGCTCAAGAACTTAGAGTCATGCATCTCTCCCCAGCTTCCGATCAGCAGCCCCTGATAAACGTAAATGGAATCGGCATGCCCTTTCAGAAGCGGTGCGATCTGCGTTACGTGTTTTTTGACGTGCGAAAAAAGGGAGGGTTCCCTGACCATCCCTTTTCCTTCCGTGTCGTAACATATTCTAAGGATCAGGTCAAAGCCTAATTGTTCAAAGCGTTGCAGGATCCCGTCCATTCTGTCAAGGGCCTGGGACGACAGATCCTCATCCTTGTACGCGCCCACGTTAAATAATACTAACGCCAGGCTTTCTCCCGCATACCGGACCGGATCTTCCCACGTTTCCTCCTCCAGGCGGTAGGTATAGATGCGGTACCAGCCTCTCCCCGGATTATCCGCGGGATCCACGGATTTTGCAGGATCTGCGGGCGTGAACTTCGGTCCCTTAATAAAAGATAACATCCCTCTTCTCTCCTGCTTTCTTTTGCAAGATCTTGATGCGGAACACAATGGCCAAAATGGAAAAGATCATCCGTATCATGTAAACGATCGGCTTAAAGCCGGAATGCATGCTTTCCCCGCCAACGCGATTGTGCATGACCGCAGGCATCTCTTCTACGCGGTATCCCACGAGAAGCATCAAAATGATCATGTTGGCGTCCGGGTAACGGTCATCAAACCGGCCGTACTTTGAGTAATACAACACGGCACGGTTGCTGAGACCCTGCAGGCCCGTGGTCGGATCTGCAATCCTTCTTCCCGTGAACAACTTGATCAAAAAACGAAAAATCATAAACGCAAACTGCTTTGCGGCGGAAACTTCAAATTCACTGCTTCCGTCCATAAAGCGCGACCCCAATACGATGTCCGGGTACTTTCCCTCCCGGTTCGGCGTCTTCAGTCTGTCATACAGCTTCACCACGTTACAGGCGTCATGCTGTCCGTCCGCGTCCATCTGGATCACGTACTTGTACTTTCGCCGTATGGCATATTTATAGCCAAGCTGGATCGTGCTCCCGTATCCCAGGTTAAAGATATTGGAGATCAGCGTAAATCCCGCGTTTTTCACTATTCTGTTTGTTGCGTCGGAGGATGCGTCATTAATGACTAATACGTCCGCAATGTCCATGATCTCGGGCGTCTTTAACTCCTTCAACACAGCCAGTATGTTTTGCTCTTCATTATACGCCGGTATAATGATCAGCAAGTCCTTAGGCTTTGAATTCTGCATTTTATTCCCTCGATGACGTTAAACTAAATAGTCCTTCCAAATCTTTTTCGTAGGAGAACTTGCGTTTTGCCGCATTCTCCCCAAGGCGTCTTGCCTTCTCAGGATCATTCAGGAGCTCCTGAATGGCCTTTGCAAGCGCCTCTGGCTTTTGTGCGATGACGAGGCCGTCCACCCCGTCCTCCACCTGTTGTCTGTTACTTATTATATCGGACGTTATGATGGGACAGGCAAGGGTTTGCGCCTCTTGAATCGCAATGCTCTTCCCCTCATAAGCCGTAGCATGCACGTAAAGGTCAGCCTGAACGTAATACGGATAAGGATTCCCTACCGCGCCCAACAAAATAAACTCCTTCTCCAGACCGAGCTGGCGGATCTTTTGCTCCAGTCGTCCTCGCTCGTCGCCCTCCCCAAGCACGTACCATCTCGCCTTCACGCCTGCGTCCTTTAGGAGCTTCATGGCGTCAATGGCCGTCGGAAATGCTTTTTGCTTTGTCAGCCTTGCCACCGTAAGGATCCTGGCACCGTCATACTCATCGGTGAATCCCCCCGGAAGCATTGCCTTCTCGCGGATGACTTCCTGATTGACAATATTGTGGAACGTGGAAGTCTTTCCCTCACATTCCGGATACGCTTCCAAAAAGCTTTTTTGCGTCTCCTCCGAGATTGGGAACACGTGATCCATCTTCAAAAAGCAATCCTTGTCCAGCTTTCTGTCATATCCGGACATTCCATAGTCCACGTGAATGAATGCTGCCTTCTTCTTCGCATTTACGTGATCTGCAACGTAATACGAGGAGCCGCCCTCAATGTAGGCAACGGCCAGATCATACTCCTTGGAAAACCTCGGCGCACCGTCCGAGAGGACACGCCAACAAAGCTTATCCACCTTCAATCCTCCCCGTCTCAGCATGCGGAACGCGCTAGAGACAAGATACGGGAACAGTCGAAACATGGTTCCCCTGCTGATGAGCGCCCGGCAGACCGTGAAAAACATCCGCACGCGCCCGCGCCCCGTCAGGACGGATTCCTTGGAAAAGCGTTTGTTTAGAAGCGTAACGTGTCTCGGAACAAGGTCCACAAGCTCTCCCTGTTCCAGGATCACGTACAAGTCCACTTTCCACTCAGGGCCAAAGAAACAGGGGAGAAGCTCCAGTAGCGCCGTCTCCGCGCCGGCCCTGCTCAAAGTATTGATCACAAACAAGATGTTTTTAGGCATCTTTCTCCGACTCCTTCAGTTTGTTGATCTGTTGCAACATACTGTCATTTTCCTGGTTCAAAAGTGCAACCTGCATGGCCAGCTCTCTCACCTTCATCATCAGTTCGGAAACCATACTGCTGACGACGAAGATCAAGATCAGTAAGAGCGCGCAGACCGTGGAAAGCACGGCCACGACCAGTCCGGAGCTGTATCCGTTGACGATCAGGACGATACCCAGCACAAGGACGATTATGGAGATCACAAACCAGATCAACATAAATCCGTCGCTCATTTTCTTCCGGGCATACCTCAAAAACGCAATGACGAATATGAGCGTTGAAACGCCCACCATTACGAGTCCAAGATAAAACCATACGTCCACGATCGCGTCAAACCATTTCATCTGAAGTATCACCTCTCAATGCGTACTAGCTCATCATTTTCTCATCCACGCCCCCGTTTACGTTGGGGTTTCTGCGGTCATAAACCAGCGTGGAAGGTTTCTTGGAAAGCTTTGTCGGGAATAAAGTTCCCCGGCAGAAAATGTGCTCGTCCAGATGCTTTTCCACCCACCGAAGTCTCAGGTAGGCGATAACAAAGCCCGTAAGGCTTCCAACGATCACGCCAAGCCCATACCAGATGGGGGTAAGGCGCGTTGCAAAAATGCTAACGAGGAACGTGACCAGGCAGAATACCGCCGACGTGATCACTGCCCCGTCCAGATCGTTATAGTAGTAAAGAAGTATGATCTCAGAATACATGATAAACAAGATAAAGTAACCTGCTGCCAGGGAAGGATAGATTTGAAGCACAAGTCCCGCAAATCCAAACCTCGGCAAGAAGATCAGCATGAGCAGGAAGATCACCACGGAAATGATGAACTGCAACCGTACAAGGTTCATCAGCTCCGAGGAAAGCTGCCGGAACATGCGGTTTTTCGTGTTTTGCACGTCCATCCACCGTCCGCCGGTCACGGCCTCGGAATAGGCTTTGTAGCGGTCATGGAAATGCATCTCGATCCTGGCGATAAAGATCACCGTCGCGGAAATGTTCGTAAACATGGCGATACAGGTGGCCACGTCATATACGGGAGCCATGACAAAGCTGTTGGCAACCACCATGCGAAGCTCCGTGTGCCAGAATACGAAATTGTGGACGTACAGACCCAGCGTATAACAGAAGTTGATCACGATCAGCTTCCAATAGCGTTTGAAATATCCCAGTACCTTCTTGTAGCTGTTGTTGTTCCTGTGGAAGTAGCGGCGTATGGTAGCCAGCTCCATGATTGCAGTCAGCGCAAAGCCGATGGTCAGTGCAAGCAGCATGCCATAGGACACTTCGAAGTGGAAGCCCTTGACAAACAGGAACGACAAAAGAAATGCCGCCAACATCCCACAGAAGAAAAAGATGGAAATCTTTGAATAATCCTTACAGATGGAAAGGTATAGCATGGAGTAAAAGACCAGCACCAACGCGATATACCCGCAAAAGCCCGTAAATACATAGTACAAAGCCACCTTTCCCACCACGCACTCCCAAATGCTGAAGGGAATGCCCATGAGGCAGGCCGTCAGAATGGTGACGGCAAGACCCGTGTAATAGCAAGGCAGGATGTCGTCGTAGGTCTCGTCATAGATCACGTCGGACAAATACCTGGAAATGACTGCGTTATAGGGAGCTGCCGCCAAAAGCGAAAAGATGAAAATGTACAGGATCGTTGCGGCAAACAGGTTTCTGCCTTTGTATCCCGTCACGTCATATCGCAAAAAGTAGCTCATCAGCAAAATATTGCCTATGACCACAAACATGGGGGCCACCGTCACCATGGTACTGTATCCGAAACCGATCAGGTTCGTGGTAACGGTCTCCTTGCCAAATATTTTATTGAGCTTAATGCCTATTCCAGCCATTCTCTTTTCCTTTCCAGGTGATCAGCATCCCCGCCGCAGGCGCTTATTTCGTTTGCTGATCGAAGTAATTGTAGATATTCCGGTAGGTACCCTGCATGTCCGTCAGTTTGTAGCGTCCCATCATTCTGCGGTACCCGTTTTCACCGAGCTCAAGTCTCTTTTGCGGATTGGTTGCAAGCTCTACCATGGCCGCCGTGATCTCCTCCACGTTCATGACGTGGGTCAGGATGCCGGCAGGTCCGATTCCGTCATCCTCGCCAAAGATAAGGCCCCGGCAGTTACCAACGTCCGTTGCGATCACGGGCTTGTGCGCCGCATAGGACTCCAGGATCGTGAGAGGCTGTCCCTCACTGATGCTGGTGAGGATCGTAAAGTCCATCTGCCACAAGTATTTCGTAACGTCAACCCTTCCCGTGAACGCCACATCCTGTACGCCCATGGTTTCTACCAGTTCGTAACACTCGGCTGCGTATTTCTCATCCTCTTCCGTCGGTCCCATGACCCAAAGCTTAAGGTTGGGAACGCGCTCCTTTGCAAATGCAAACGCGCGGATCATCGTCTTTACGTCCTTGATGGGCGTAACGCGCAGGACGGCGCCCACGTGGACCATGTCCTCCCTTGCCACTCTCTCTCCAGAGGGCGAGGCAAAACGGTTTTCGTCAATGCCGTTGGGCGTAACCATCGTGATTTCTTCATTACATCCCAGCTCGATCTGGAGCTTTCTCGCATGTTCATACAGACTGGTCACAAGGTCTGCGCTGGAGTAAGCCAGCCTTGACATCTTCTTGAACTGATCGATCCAAACGTTTTTATAAATTCCCGCAACCCATTTCGCGCGGATCAGTTCCTCCTCACGCTCACGGGTATAGATGCCGTGCTCCGAGATCAGCAGCCCGCAACCATATTTTTCCTTCGCCATGGCGCCGAGAACGCCCGCATAACCCGTTGCAACGCAGTGATACAGGTCTGCCTCCGGGATCTCCGTGCTCAGTGCCAGGAACAGCGGCAGGTAAATGGATCTCATCGTCCACAGGAAATCCGAAAATACTGCCTCCGGGTAGTTGATCTGATAGCATTCCCGCACGGCCCTAAGGAACTCCGGCCCCATCAGGAATTCATTCAGTGAGAATTCCCTCTTTTGGAACAGGTTGAACAAGACGCTCCACTTCACGTTCTGGTTGATCAAAAGGCTCAAAACTGCCTCATATTCCTCATTGCTCAATTGTTTTCTGCGTTTTCTGTCCGTCTTCTTACTGCACCAGTCATAATCCTCCAGATACACCTCATGCACCTGGCTAAGGTTCTCCGGAAGCTCATAGGCAAACTTCCCGCGAAAAGAGCGGTTCGCCAAAATGGCAAGCACCACAAACTCATGCTCGGGAAAAGCCTTGATCAAACTATGGATCCAACTGGATACGCCGCCCACCACGTAGGGGTAGCAGCCTTCAGCAACGATACAAATCTTCATATTGTCTCCATTCCCAACGGTTATCAATAATAAAACAGGCGTCTCTCACGCACCTTGATCTTGACGTCCTCCTGGGAAACGTCAAGCAGGAAAAAGCCATTCTTTAAGTTCGTAACCTCCGCTCCCGTCACCTCATCGATCTCACCCTGATTCAGTTTCAGGATGAAGAATGCCTGGCCGTCAAACCCGTCTACGTGAAGCGAGATCTCATTGTCTTGCTTGTGATCGCTGTAATCCAGAGCGAAGAATCTGCGGATGCGCAGGTCGCTCTCAGAAAGTGTCGTCTTGTCAAATCCGGCATAGGGCTTCCAGTACGTAAGGAAATTACTTGCCGTCTGTCTGGAAAAGCTTGCGTAGTCTTCATCGCCCTGCGGATGGGATACAAGGGACATGTCCATCACCACGTTGGAGAAACCAAGCGCCGTCTCAAAGGCCTTCATCTTGATATCCTCGGAAAACCTGTGGGTCATGAGCAGATTCGTGGTTTCCTGACAGGTTACGTTGTCATCCACGTAAAACACCGGCTCGCCGTCAGTTGCATCCGTCACGATGGTTCTCAAATCCGGCACGTACTGCTTTGCCTCGTCATATTTTGTGAAGTCGTGTAAATACAGGGATCTCAGGCTGTATTCGCCAGCTTCCTTCTCCCAGTAAACCCTGTCCTTCCCAAGCTTTTCGCGGATGGAAACCGATGAGAACTGCTTCGTGGACAGGCCGGCTTCGCCATAACCTTCATTCAAAAGCTTCAAGTAATAAATGAGCAATCCTTCCTCCGGCTCCACGTCATCGGAATAATCCATCTGGGGAGAAACCATCAGGGAAAGCTTGTTTCCGGAACGCTCCGTCATGGAAATGATGGAGGGCCAGACCACGTCGCGGAACAAGGGGATCTGCTTCTGGTCATACAAACGGTTTAGCGTCTCGGCGTTCTCGTTCGAAACGCCGCCGTAATTGGCAAGCACAAGGTTCTGTGCGTTGATCACGGGATAAACGTCATAAGAATCTTTTTCCCCAAGGCATGCCGTCAGGAAACCGATTCCCGTTTCCTTCGTCATGAAATCACCGCCGATGCAAAAGACCTTACCGTATCCAAAGGCATGTCTCCAGACGATGGAGGGCAGCTCTTCGCTTTCCTTGGAACCATCCTTCACCACGCCCATGACGTAGGTTTTGGAGCCCTCTCCCGTCACGTACCAGGGAATCATCAGATCCAGATCCTGGCAGCCTTCCTTGCCGGGGCCTTCCACGTATTCTTCCTCCGTTCCCAAAAGGAATCCGGGGAACAGTCTGTATCCGTCCACGTGCTGATCCTCGCGGGAGACGGTCTTGATTCCCATCATCTCGCGAAGTCTCTGGTTATTTCGCATTTCCTCTGCGCTTGGCATGCGGGCAAAGATCACGCAGGCACCGCCGTGTGCCAATCTAAGCGCCGCATCCGTCTCCTGAGTCCACTCCATGGCCTCGCCGTCTAAGATGATGACCTCAGGAAGTCTGGAAATCTGATCCAGATCCAGGTCCGTCAAGGTAGTGCTCCGGATCATAGGGCGCTTCATGTAGTTGCACCAGGAAGTAACCACCTTTGAAACCTCATTCGACGGATCCCTTGTGACAAAGAGGACTCTCTTCTCCCAGTCTCCCGTCTCCAGCTCAGCGGTATATGCCGTCGCATCCGCGCGAACGCCGTTCTTTACGGCCAGTTTTTCGCTAAGAGCGTTACTCTCTTCCTTCAGTGCCTTTTCATCCGCTTCCACTTCCGCATAAGAATTGGTACCGTATTCATTTAATTCCTGCTTGATCACGCCCGAAAACATGAACATGAAGATCATGATCAAAAGCAGGGTGAGAATTGTATAAAAATTTCTTCTGGATACCATTTCCTTTTCCTTCCGTGATGAAACAACTTAATTGTTATAACCGTAATCAAATGACATGTCAAAAGGCCTGTCCACGCTCTGTCTGATCTCATAGCAGACAAATTCGTCATCCTCGTAATACACGGAGATTTCGTTCTCGTACATGCTGGCAAAGATCTGCGCCCAGTAATAAAGCTTCGACATGACAACGTGACGGTTCTCACCCTTATAGACGTCGATGCCTGAGCCAAAGGGCAGCGGCTTCGACGCGCTCTCCCTCGAAAGAGGACGTCCGCTTCCCTCATAAGGAGCATCGTAGTCCCCGGGGATCTTCTCTATGAACACGTAAACCCTTGACGAAGGCACGACAAGATAATTGTTTACGTTAAAGCCCATGTTTTGCAAAAGAAGCTCGTGTGCCTCGTAGTGATAACCATATTCCTCCGCCATTCGGATCTCGTCGTTCGCGGAGATAATGTTGAACGTCTTCGGTTCATTGTCCCGTAAGATGTTCGTCAGACAGATCACCGCGCCGTTTTTCTGGAAAGCTTCGATCTTCGCAGGCTGGCGGATCCATCCTGCCAGTCCAAGGAACACGAAGCATACGACAGCAAAGACCGCCGGGGATATCTTTTTAAGGATGTCACCTTCCATCAGACCTATTCCCAGATCGATAAAGAAATCCATGATCATTCCCAGCAAAATGATGAGGAAAAAGGCAATGTAAATGGACGTACGGTTTTTATCCATCAGCACCGGCAGGTGCAATTCCCTCGCCACCAAGAGGAGGGAGAAGAAAATCATGTTAATGGAAGCCGCCAGCAGCATTCTGCCCTGCTCTTTTTCATCCCTGAACAAGGTGATCACTCCCAGGACGATGCCGACCACGATCAGGATCAGCGTGATCACGCCAAAGGAGGAATGTTTGCTGATAAACACGTACCCCGCAAGATACGCCTGCATGGTATGAAAAATGCTCCCGGCGATCTTAACGCCTGCCTTTGAAGTACCCTGTCCTGCGTCATTGATCGTTGCCGTAACGGCTGCCGCAACGTTCGTGATCTCTTTTCTAAAATCGGCTCTGGCCTGTTCCCAAAGCCCCTTGTCTTCATAGAGCCTGCTCTGGTCCGGCATGACGTCGATCAGGTCATCCTGATATCCCCCGTCCTCTATGACGTTGATGCCCCATCTAAGGGAACCTTGCATGGGCGTTCCGCCAACGTAAGCGATCAGCATGGGAAGAATGGCAATGACAAGGCCGATCGCGCCGGCATAAATGATTCTGCCAATATTCTCCTTCTTAAATACCACCCTGCAGAAAGCAAGGCCAATGGCCACGCAAAGGATTCCCAATGCGATGGTGTCATAAAAATGCACTGCCAGCGTCATGCTGACGCAGATGGAAAAGAGTCTGAGCATTCTCGTGCTTTCAACCTTGATCCCCTTGGTGCCCTCTTCCTCCTCGCGGCCCCGGAAGAACAGGATCAGGAAGAAAATGGCCGGCAAGATAAAGATCATGCCGTATTCCTGAGGCAGCGTGCTGTAATATCTGACGTACGCGTTCTCACCCCATATGTTCAAAAGCAGGAAAAATCCGGTGGCAACGTAGGCTGCGGATTCCGTTTTGCAGATAAGACGAAGCAAGAACAACAGCGTCATGTGGATCAACAGCGTCTGTACCAAAGAAAACAGTCTAAGAAGCACGTAAGTCTTGATGCCAAACACTGCATGGAAGAAGTAAATAATGCAGTGAAATCCGTAAGGATAAACGCCTGAGGTGAAGATGTCATTATTTCCCATGGCATTAATCCACTGGTTATGTACCAGCATGTCAGAAGTCGTGTATCCAAACACTTCGAAAAGGTGTCCGCCGTACTGCCAGCAGATGACCGCAATGATCGCGATCGTTCCGACCCAGTCAAACCAACGGTTGACCAGGTTCTCCGCGATAGCCTTGACCGTCGTGGTAAACGCCTGTCCAATGTTTTGGAAGATGCGGACAAAGAAAAGGCGGAAACCCATGGTGTTCACCATGACGTTGTGCGTAGTCTCGCCTGCCGTCACAAGGGTTGCCTTCACCCACTCCTGCCAATGGAACGCCGCAATCCCGAGAAGCGCCGGGATAATAACGCCAAGGATCAGCGTGGCCCTGTTTGAGATCTTCAGAAGCTGCAGCACAAAAACCAAATTCATCAGGAAGAAATTACCAATGCACGTATATGCCATATATCTTACGTAAAAAGGATGATCTTCAAATTTGGAATGAAACACTGCCGCAGGGATCAGGATCACAACCCCTATGTACAAGACCAGAATGTATAGTAATTGTAACAGCGTCAATAATTGCATTGACATGAGCGGATTCTCCTCTTAGTTGAAAATACGGATCAATTCCAGCGTCTCGCGGTCGATGACCACGTCCGCCTTCTTTAGCTCGTCCATAACTTGGAAAAAGCTTTCCCTGTTCTCCATGCAAAAATACAGTTTCAACTGCAGGGTATACGTTGAAAGCTCGTTCGGGAACAATTCCTTCGATGCGTTGCACCAATATTTCACCCTGTCATAATTACGCAGCTTTAATTGCAGGAGTCCAACCCATTCCACGTACTGCGGAAGGATCTTCTCGCGGTATTCCTCGTCAGAATACAGGAAATTGCAGGCTTCATCCATCTTGTTCACGAATTCCCTTTGTTCCATCTCAGGGAATACGTCCTGCGTCAGAATGTCATTCATGTATTCGATCAGTTCACAGGCCTTCACTTCAGGCGCAACGTAATCCTCCTTGAAGGCAAGATATTTGTATTGACTGGTCTGCCGGAAGTCATTTAGGGAATCTCTCATGACCGTCGCCGCATAGTGGGACGTCTCAGAATCTTCACTGTTCAGGGCGAGATTAATGGAAGCCAGGGATTTGCTTACGTCTCCGCGGACCACGTCCAGCATCAGACTCCGGACGCTCTGCCTGTCAGATACGGCAAGCGCCTCCTCCAGGGGCACGCGGTTTCTCTCCACTTCCTCTTCCGCTTTTCTCGGCGCCTTCACCTTGTCCTTGCCAAAAATAACGTCAGCCAGATCCGGCCCGTTCCGGAAGAAATAGGCATAGATGATCTGAGCCGTAATGAAAAACAAAGGTCCGACAACGGGACAAAGAAACATGATCCCCGCCTGGATATAATATCCCTGCATACTCATAAGCGCATGCTTTTGCTTTGCTTCCTCATCACGAAGCTGTTGAAAATGCCCCCATACCACAAACAGGACGCATATGATCGTATTTATGATCAAGATCAGGATAAACCAGATTGCTCCAGTCATACTGCCTCCTCCTCGCGATAACACTCAAAACCGGCGTTCTGAAGACGCTTGATCGCGAACTCCGCGTCAGCAGGTCCGGAATTCGCCAGAAGTACCTGTATGGTTCCTGCTGCCGTAAGACCCACGTAGTCCGTGTCTCTCAGGACATTGTCAAGCTTTTTGTCCAGGTCTTCGATCTCATAACCCTGCGTATTGGTAACGTTGATCAGCGTACACTTGGTAAAGCCCTTTTCCCTTGCCCTTAAGAAGGCACTTATGAGCTGATCAAAGGCTTCTGCCTCCATGACGTGCGTGTTTCCAAGGTATCTCTGGGAACGGAGAACTTCCATGTACTTGTCCGCGCGCAGTACGGCGTTCTGGGTCAGATAACTGGCAATGGCGAGCACGTTCGCCTGGCCGAGCGTCATTCTCTCCCAGGAGATGCCCCAAACCATAATGATGATCTGCATCTGGTCACCGCCAAAAATGGCATTTGCCATCAGAGGATACTCCTCCGTCATGTTCTTGTTAATATAAACCTTTTTCTGACAGAGCACTTCATACATCTGCTCCATCTTCTTGTAATGTACGGAATTTCCCAGGGACCTTGCCTTGTCCGAAGTGGAGGATACGAGTCTCGCGTAAACCTCACCGGAGACGGAGTAAATCGCCACGTCCTTGCAGTGCATGATCTTGGCGATAACGTCTGCCGCGTAGAAAAGAACCTCCTCAGGCTCATACTGATCCAGGCTGGAAGTCACTTCGTAGATCTTTCCGATACTGTCATTCTGGTTCACCAGCTGATCGGACAGCACGTCCTTCACGCGAACGTTACTTCCGTTGATGTCAGACATGTCCGCAAGCTGTCTCGAAAGGAATTTGACCTCATTGTTACTCTCTTCCTTAACGGCCTTCAGTTTATCCTTCATGTAACCAACAACAAGACCGAGGATCAGGAGCTGTGCCATCCATACGTAGGTACTGTAGTCCAACAGCACGTCAAATCCGGATCGCCAGTACATCTGGCGGAAGAAATAACCTGCGATCGCAAGAAGACAGGAAAAGATCGCCTGCTGCTGTCCGTGCACGATCGCAAAGAGCAACACGTACAACAGATAGAAATCCAGATGCTTAAAGTATTCGTGATCCGTTGCACGGTTATTGAGCATAAAGAAGGGAATAAACAAGATTAAGTTCTCGACAAAGGGAACGGCCGCGCGGATCATCTCTTTGCCCTTGCGCACAAAGGCATCCCACGCACTCTCCTGTCTGTCGGAGAGCCTTGAGAATCTTCCGGCGTGTTTCTTGATATAGTCAGCAAGAATCGGTAAGGCCTTTCTGGGCGGATTCATCTCAAACAGCCCAAACTCCTCGTCCGTTGTTTCCATGTCGAGGGTAACGTTGGTCTGGGAATCCAACAGGCTGTCCAAGATCACCGGAGCGTCTTCCTCCGGCTGATTCGATTTCATTCCAGAGATGATAAGCTGCGCCATCTCCCTCTGGGTGATCAGCGTCTTTCCAGCAATCTGGTACATGTCTGACTGATGACCGCTCACTGTCATCATTTTATAAATATACTCCACTGCATCCATGAGGTGGAGCAGACGGTAGCTCTTTTCTCCTTCCAGGATCGTCAGGTCATCCTCCTGCATTTCCATCACTGGCTTTGCGTTCAGGGCACTGACGGTTCTGCCTGCGTGCAGCTTGATCTCGCCGAGATCGAGCGCATCCATGCACATCCGCGCACAAACGTTGTCCAATTCGGATGCGTCCTCCGGAATGCCGTAAAGGTTCCCAAGACGAAGCACCATCACGTCTCCCATGGTCATCTTGCCGTAATCGAGACAGGTTTTCTCTCCCATGGCGATGGACTGTGCCTTTTCTGAGATATTCTTGCTGCGCTCCACGTAGCCGTCATCCGTCGCTTCAAAACCCTCCAAGGCTTCCTCGGAGGAAAGATAGATGAACCTGCCCTGGCGCAGCGCCGAAAAGGACATAAGCAAATTTAGAAGACTGGAGCTAAACTTAACGGGAGTATTCATGCCCGTCTTCCAGGGGAAAGTCTTGTCATAAGCGCCCAAAAACAAGGTAACTTGCGGCTTTACGCTCACAAATACCTCGCGGATACATGCGTTGTCATATGCAAAACGATAGGTTTCAAAGACCCTCCGGTTAAAGAACGTGTCCTTACCTTCCTCCGTCAGGACGAAAATCCTGTGTCCCTCCTTGTGGAGCTTTTCCACCATTTTCCGCATCAGGCTTCCCGTGCTCCCGATCAGTAAAATATCCATCTTTCCATGCCCTTTCCAACTCTATAATGCAATGCCCTGGCGCTTCAGTTGTCCCAAGAATTCCGTCACGTCCGCGAGCGCTTCATCCATTCCGATCTCATACTCTTCACTTAATGCCTTGGCTGCCGCCTTCGGATCGCCCTGCTCCCAAAAACTGTTCAGGATCATGGCTCCCGTCTCATTTAGCGCCATTGGCGCCTTGTATTTTCCCGGCTTTTGCTCCATGTCCAGCAGCCAGTACTGACCTGCCGCATGCCGTATTTGATATCGCTTCTTGCCGTTCATTTGCGCGCCTTTCCTTTAAGAATGCCGTATTTACTGGTAGAAGAACGATTAACCAAATTATCATTATATCACTCAAGGTAAAAAAATTAAAGCACTTTTTTTACCCTTCAACGATCAGATACCTTCCGTCACCGACGTCAAAGATCTCGTCATTCTCCAAAACTTCTTCCCCTTCAGCGCCTTCCAGATCAACGCCAACTTCCTCCAGATACTCCAAAACCTCTTCCAGAGAGTCAGCAACCACGGCCATGCAATCCTCCAAAAATTCCTCTGCCTCCTCCATGGTCTCTGCCACGGGCTCGGGATATAACTGTCCCTGATTCTTCAAGAAACACTCCAATACGGCATCGTCATATTCTCTCATCGTTTTACCTCCAAAAAGTTCTAACGTAACGTGATTCAAAATGGTTTCTTGTCTAGTCAATCTTCCGTCAAAAACGAAAGTGCCTCAGCCGGATGGCTGATCAACGCGTCAGCGCCGTTTTCCAAAAGCTCCTCCCGCTCGCGGAAGCCCCAGAGAACGCCTACGGTAAATGCTCCCGCGCCGCGTCCCGTCAGCACGTCCGTGCCGGTGTCACCCAGATACAGCACGTTCTCCGGCAGGATTTCCTCTCCCTCCGCGCGAAGCTTCTCCAGAATGCGGAACACGCCATCGGCACTAGGTTTCAGTGCAAGTCCGGGCTCCTGTCCCTGAAGCACGTCGAAGGTGCCCTTTCCAAACAGGGTTTCAACCACCCGAATGGTCTCCGCGTGCGGCTTGTTCGAAAGCACGGCCAGTTTTAAGCCGCGCTTTTTTAGCTCTGCAACCAATTCCGTGATACCGTCAAAAGGCTTCACGCCATCCATGCAATGTACGGCAAAGATCTCTTTATATCTGGGAAACGCCTTGTCAAAGGAGCGAAGCTCCATGTCTCCCGAAGCCCGCAGCGCCCGCTTTACCAGGTTTGCCGCACCGTCTCCCGCAAAGTATTGATAATCCTTTGCTTCAAAGGGACCATAGCCCAATTCCTTTAGCATTTCATTTCCGCAGTACGTAAGGCTTTGGATCGTGTCAGAGAGCGTACCGTCAAGGTCAAAGATGACCGCTTTCTTGGGTGCGCCGGCCCTCCCGATCCGCATTAATTCCTGATAGAGCCGCCCTGCGGGAAGGCCCACCACCGAATTATAATCCCCCTGAATGCCCTTTACGTACTTTGCAAACTCCCCTTGGATGCCATAGGCGCCGGCCTTATCCAGGGGATCCCCCGTCGCCACGTAGGCCTCGATCTCCTCACGGCTCATGGGCGTGAACGTCACCTTCGTCCCTTCATGAAAGGTAACCCTCTTGCCCTCCTTTGTCAGGATGGTAACACCGGTATAGACGTAATGCTCCCTTCCCTGAAGGCGCGTCAGCATCTCCTTTGCCTCGTCGGCATTCTTGGGCTTTCCAAGGATCTGATCCCCGAGCGCGACCACGGTATCCGCCCCGATCACGGTCTCCTTCTCCTGCAGTTCCTCCCATACGGCCTTCGCCTTCCGGTAAGACAATTCCTCCACTGCCTGATGCGGTTTCGTTCCCGGCGCGATCTCCTCGTCCGCCTCGCTCACCCTTACGTCAAATTTGATTCCAATCTGCTCCAACAGTTCCCGCCTTCTCGGGGACCCCGAAGCCAAAACAACGTACGTCATTCTTTCCACTCTCTTCCGTCCAAGTAATTAGTTCGTCGGAGCCATCTTGGGCTTAAAGGTGCGGCTCTCTCCCGCCGTCTTTGCAACCTTTGCCTTCTTGGCTGCCTCCTTGCAGAATACGTCCTGGGCCAGAACGGCCTTCTTTCCCCGGCCGTCCACCTTCTCGTAGGTTCCGTCAGGCTTAAGGATGCATGCCTTTACCGTGTCTGCGAGCTGTACGTCAAGTACGTGCCGCAGTTCTTCCTTCAGCTGGGGCTGATCGATGGGGAACAGGATCTCCACGCGCCTCTCCAGGTTTCTCGGCATCCAGTCCGCACTGGAACAATACACCTCCGGATGCTCGTCGTTTTCAAAGTAAAAGATTCTCGCGTGCTCCAGGAAATTGCCAACGATGGAGCGCACCGTTATGTTCTCGCTGACGCCGGGGATTCCCACGCGCAGGCAACAAATGCCTCTCACGATCAGGTCGATCTTTACGCCGGCGGCGCTGGCCTCATAGAGGGCAACGATCACGTCGGGATCACACAGGGAGTTCATCTTGGCGATGATCCTCGCCTTGCGTCCTTCCAGCGCGTATTTCTTTTCCCTTTCGATCAGGAACAGGAAACGATCCTTGAGCCAAAGGGGCGCAAGCGACAGCTTATTCCAGAACAGGGGCTCTGAATATCCCGAGAGCATGTTAAACACTGCCGTGGCATCCTCGCCCACCGTCTCAGAGCAGGTGAGCAGGCCAACGTCGGTGTAGAGCTTTGCCGTTGCGTCATTGTAGTTGCCAGTGCCAAGATGCACATAGCGCTGAATGCCATTCTCCTCACGGCGGACCACCAAGGTGATCTTGGAATGGGTCTTTAATCCCAACAGACCATAGATCACGTGGCATCCGGCCTTCTCCAGCTTTCTCGCCCAAACAATATTGTTTTCTTCATCAAAACGGGCCTTCAGTTCCACGAGAACCGTCACCTGCTTCCCGTTTTCCGCCGCCTGCGCAAGTGCCGCGATGATCGGCGAATTTCCGCTGACGCGGTAGAGGGTCTGCTTGATGGCAAGGACCTTCGGATCCACTGCCGCCTGACGGATAAAGTCTACCACGGGCTCAAAGCTCTGGTAGGGATGCTGCATCAAAACGTCACCCTTGCGGATCTGCTCGAAAATGTTGCATCCCGCCGGGAGCTCCGGCACGGGCTTGGGTTCATATTTGGGCGCCTTGAGATCATCAAATCCGTCCAGTCCGTACAGCTTCATCAACACGGTGAGGTCCAAGGGACCGTCGATCTCATATACGTAAGCGTCTGCGATAAACAATTCCTTCTTCAGGAAGGCCAGGAGATCTTTGTCCATGCCCTGCTCCACCTCAAGACGGATGCATTCGCCCCACTGACGCTTTTTGATCTGTTTCTCGATCTCCTTGAGCAGATCCTCCGCCTCATCCTCCTCGATGGTAAGGTCCGCATTACGCATGATGCGGAACGGATGAGCGCAGACGATGGTATAGTTCAAAAAGAGCTTGGAAATGTTTCTTTCAATGATCTCCTCCAGGAGGATCACGCGCTTGATCTCCCCTTCCTTTATCGGCAGCTCGACCACGCGGTTTAACACGCTGGGAACCTGCACGGTAACGAATTCCAACTCACTTCCCTTTTTCTTTTTGCGCACCATGGCGCCAATGTTCAGGGTCTTATTCCGGATCAGCGGAAACGGTCTGGAGGAATCTACCGCCATGGGCGTCAGAACGGGATAAACGTTCTCCTGGAAATAATGATCCACAAACGCTTCCTCTTCCTTGTCCAGATCCTCGTGATGCGCAATAATATGCAGACCATCCTTCAAGAGCTGGGGATTTAAGGATCTGCCCCAAGTGGAATACTGCAGGTCCACCAGCTCATGTGTGGCCCTGCCGATGGCAGCCAGCTGTGCCTTTGGCGTCATGCCGGCAATGTCCTTCTTGGTATATCCCGCATTCACCATGTCCTTGATCGAAGCAACGCGGACCATAAAGAATTCATCCAGGTTGGAGGCCGTGATGCTAAGGAACTTCAGTCTTTCAAACAAGGGATTGGACCGGTCCCTTGCCTCGCCAAGGATTCTGTGGTCAAAGAGAATCCAAGACAGCTCGCGATTTTCAAAATACTTCGCATCCTTCATTACGACGTTTGATTTTTCTGCCATATTCCGCTCCTAAAATTTCTTATTGGTTTTCAGTACGGGAACCACGCTGTATACTTCCTGGAAAAACTCAGAGGAGGTGTCAAAGAAGCCCTTCTCCAGCGTGATGTCCTCCTGGGTGTCGATCATCAGTCTCAGTTCGCCTTCCAAAAGCTGCGCCTTCAAGCCGCGAAGCTTCTGTTTGTGGCTCCGGTCAAGGCTGTTTGCCAGCCGCAGGATCGCCGTGAGCTTCGCGATGGTAAGGTAGCTCTCCTTCCCCGCGAAATCGGAACCGCGGCTTTCGTTATAGCCATAATAGGTAAAGTCGCTGTGATTGTACCGCACGACGCTCGCCACGATCTCACGCTCCGCATGGGAGAGTCCGATGATCTCCGTCGCCATGATGATGTCGTAGGAAGTCTCCCCCACGTCCACAAGCGATACGTACTTTCCGCAGTCATGAAGCAGAGCCGCGATCTGCAGGTACAGTCTCTCGCGCTTGCCCATGCCGTGGATTTTCTTCATGCTGTCGAAGATGGTGATGGCCAGATATTCCAGCGTCTCCGCGCGCTTCCGGCTTCCCATGTAGCGCTTGCTGATGCCGCCGGCGCAGGCAATGATGTCTCTTTCGAAATCATGCTCGCCGCGGAACATTTTAATCTCTTCCGCATATTCATACGCCATGCCGTCGCAAAGCGTTACGCCCGGGGCCCAAACCTTCTTGGCACCCATGACTTTCGCGATCCGTCTTGTCAGCACCGCGCTGATCAGCACCAGTGGCACTTTTTCTTCTGCAACGCCCAGTGCCTTGGCCGCCGCCATGGACCCACTGGAGCGAAGGAGCGTCATCAGGCTGTCAAAATCCTCCAACCCGATCGTGGATTTATCCGGATCATTTCCCGCGCGGCGGATCGCCCACGGCGAAATGTAATCGTCCATGATAATGATGTTCTGGATCTCACGATCCTTCAGATACAGTTTCTTGTAGGTGGCGAGCTGCGCGTTTGCAAGTTCGTCCACCAGCGCCTCCATCTGGTCACGCCCGGCATTTAAGTGCGTCAGCATCTCCTGGAGCCTCAGCACGCCAAGACGCAGGTTCTGCGTGCTCATCAGGGCGTCATTGTCAAAGAGGGACAGCTGAATGCTGCCATTGCTGACGTCAACGATGGCCGTCTTCTCTTCAATGATCCTGCGGAAGCTCTCCCCCTTGGAAGCAACGGATTTGTAATCCAAAAAGCGCTGCTCGGAATTGCTCAGGATCTTGATCTCGATCCCCGTGCGCTGAGCGATCTGATCCAAAACGATCAGCGTATTCTTCGTCTCACGCAGGGCGCTGGTGCCGTATGCCCGGAATGCATCTACCTTGTAAGTCTTCATGACTTCCTTGTAGTCCAGAAGCGTGCGGCAAAGCTCGTCGATCTTTTCCCTGCTCATCTTTCCCGTCGCATAGGTCTCGCTACCCAAGTCAAGTCTCTGGCTCAGGCAGTCGATCTCCCGCATGGTGTTTTTGCCGGAAAACTCAAAAATCTTCATCGTCAGTTCAAAGCTGCCCACCGAAATGGCGGCGAAGGTTTTGAAGCTCATTTACGTCGTCCCCCTTAAATAATCGATAAACTGGCTGGCAGTCCTGCCGGAAAGTCCGCCGTGTGACAGTTCCCATTTGTTCGCCTCAAGGAAGAGCTCTTCCTTGGGCAGGTCAATGCCATAGCGCTCTGCGAGCGTTTGTACGATCATCTGGAATTCTTTTTTGTCCGGTCTCCCAAAGTAAATGGTCACGCCGAAGCGATACGCAAGGGAGAGCTTCTCCTGCACGGTATCGCCGGTATGCATGTCCTCATCCTCCTTGTCGGAATAATTTTCACGGATGAGGTGTCTGCGGTTGGAAGTCGCGTAGATCAGCACGTTCTCCGGCTTTTTCTCCAATCCGCCTTCGATCACGGCCTTTAAGTATTTATAATCCGTCTCGTAATCCTCAAAGCTTAGGTCATCCATGTAGATCACGAAGCGATACCCTCTGTTCTTGATCTGACTGATCACGGTGCTCAGGTACTGGAACTGATACTTGTTGATCTCGATCACGCGAAGGCCGCGCTCATAATACTCATTCGTCATCGCCTTGATGCTGGAGGACTTTCCCGTTCCCGCATCGCCAAAGAGCAGGCAATTGTTTGCAGGTTTCCCGGCGACAAAGGCATCCGTGTTGTCGCGAAGCTTCTTCTTTGCTCCCTCGTAGCCCACGAGATCGTCAAACTTCACGTGCGCAATGTTGCGGATGGGCTCGATCTCCACGCCGCTTTCGCCGGGACAGATCCTAAAGGATTTGTGGAGTCCAAACTTTCCAACGCCAAATCGCTTGTAAAAACCTGCAACGCACTGACGCATCTTCGTCGCATCCTCCGCCTTCGCCATTTTCCTTGCAAGGGTGCAGATGTGGCCGCTGATGCGGTGATTATATCTTCTTCCGCTTCGGTCATCCCGCTGATAGTTTAGGATCATCTCAAGCTCCGGCAGGGAAAGCGCCCTCGCCATACCCGCGAAATCCCAGTCATAATAATACTTGAGAACTTCAAAATCCTTGGAGACGGCTTCCGTGATCGTTCCCGTCGGCTCCTCCTTCAGCTCACACGCCAGGCTGTAGGCATTCTCCGCGTTGACCAAAAGGTCCGTCAGGTAACAATGCCAGAGGTTTCCGTCGAAACCGCAACCTTCCGCCAGTTCGATCAGTTCGCGGACCATCTCACAGGTCTCGTCCGAAAGCAGCTCCTTCTCTTCTTCCGATGCGGTGGCGAAACTGCCGGCGTCATACCGGCGGATCAGCTCCGTCATCTTTCCAAACAGCGTTTTCTTTGCCAGATCACGATACAAGATCAATTCCATGCGTCTCATGTTTTCTCTCCAAGTTCCTTTAGCGTTCAATGGTTACGTAATCAATAATTTCCAAGGATCCGGAGGCCGATGGCCTCCTCGCGTATGCCTCTCAAGGCATTCTTTACGGCTTCGTCCGCCAGATTGCCGTCAAAGTCTACAAAGAACCGGTATTCCCAGCTTCTGTCGGGAATTGGCCGGCTTTCGATCCTTGTCATGTTCAGATCGTTATAAATAAAATGGGACAACACGTGATACAGCGATCCGCTCTCATGGGGCACTTCAAAGCAAATGCTGATCTTTTTTGCGTCCTTCAAAAAGATTCTCTGATTCGTCACGACGATGAATCTCGTGGAATTGGCGCCGCTTTGGTTCACGCCCTTCTTCAGCACCTCCAGCCCGTATACGTCTGCCGCATGTTCGCTGGCGATGGCCGCCTGGTCCATCCTTCCGTCCCCTGCCACCTTCTTTGCGGCGAAGGCATTGTTCTGCATGCTGATCTGTTGCCAGTCATGTTCCGAAAGGAATTTTGCGCTCTGCATCAGCGACTGGGGATGGGAATACACGGTCTTGATCTCTTCCATCTTCGTTCCCGGAAGTCCCATCAGGCAATGCTCGATCTTGATGATCTGCTCTCCCACGATGTAGTCCTCAAACTCTGCGAGAAGATCATAGTTCTCGCTGACGATCCCCGCCGTGGAATTCTCGATGGGAAGCACCGCAAAATCGGCTGCCCCTTCGTCAATGGCTTCCATGGCCTCGCGGAACGTATCCACGTGGAAGCTCTTTACCGCATTTCCAAAGTACTTCATCATGGCCGCCTGGGAATAAGCGCCGTCCGCTCCCTGGAACACGACTCTCGCCTTCGTCTTCTCCAGCTCATCAACGCCAATAAAGGGAAGTCTCCCCTGCACGCCGCTCTCTGTCAGCATTTTGTACTGCAGCTTTCTGCTGACGGACATGATCTGCTCGAAAAGCTCCTCCACGCCGCGCCCGTAAAACTCATCATGGGTCAGCGACTTCACCTTCGCCAGCTTTTCCTGCTCGCGCACCCTGTCGAACACCTTCTTTCCAGTGTCGATCTTATACCGCGCGACCTCCTTGCAGACGTCCATGCGCTTTTCATAAAGTGCAACGATCTCTGCGTCTATTTCATCCAATTGTCCCCGAAGTTCCGTTAAATCCGCCATTGTTCTCTAACTAGTTCCTTTCCGTATTTCTTTTCGGTTTTGCCGCTTTATTCTTCAATGTGATCCAAGCCTTGGCTCAAAATGGACACGATGTGCGCGTCCGCGGGCGCATAGAGGATCGTTTTTCCCTCCCTGCGGTTCTTTACGAGATCCATCTGTTTCAGGATCCTAAGCTGGTGGGAAATGGCCGACTGCGTCATGCCGAGAAGAAGCGCAATGTCATTGACGCACATCTCCCTGCAAAGCAGTGCAAGCAAAATCTTTAATCTCGTGGAATCGCCAAACACCTTAAAAAACTCTGCCAGATCCTGCATTTCCTCCGCGGGCGGAAGCTTTTCCTCCACCTTTGCAGCTTCCTGCGGCGTCATGATAAGATATCCGTTTTCCTGCCGTTCTTCCATCTCCTCTACCTCCTGCGGAATCTCAGTCTTTACGTGCTGAATTCCTAATCACGTCACATAATATCCCACATTAACCCATTTTATCTATTTTACACCTTTTCCCCATATTTCTCAAGGCTTCCTTTCATTTGCAACAGAAAAGATACTTTTTAATCCGTCGCTCATGCTGATCCCTCCGTCCTCGTCAACAAAAAGGACTTCCGCCTCATATTTTTTTGCCAGTTCCATTCCTTTTTCCTTACCGAGAACAAAGCAGGCCGTGGACAGCGCGTCGCTTAAAAAGCCGTTCTTGCAAAGGATGGTGACGGAGTGAACCCCGCTCCTTGCGGGATACCCGGTTGCCGGGTCCAGCAAGTGATGGTATCTTACGCCGTCCTGCAAAAAGTATCTTTCATAATCACCGGAGGTGGACACGCACCACTGTCCCTTTAGGGATAAGGTTCCCAGGATCTGATCCGGTTGCAGCGGATCCGTCACTCCCACCTTCCATGGCGCCCCGTCCGGCTTCTCCCCGTAGGTCAGAATGCTTCCCCCAAGGGAGAAGATTCCGGCTAGGTCCTTTTCGGAAAGGAACTTGGCGATCTCATCCAGCGCGGCCCCTTTTCCGACGCTTCCAAGCTCTAATTTCACGCCTTCCTCCAGAAAAATGCGGTCCTCCTGAAGCCGGATCTTGGAACTGCCGCAATGGGAAAGGGCTTCTCTTAATTCCTCCTCAGAGGGGAGGTCTCCATTCTCCTCTCCCGCCGCGCGTTCATCCATTTTCCAAAGCACCGTCAGCGCGCCGATCGATACGTCAAAGGTCCCTTCCGAATCCACCCGCATTTTCTCGCAGTCAGAAAGCAGCCTGGAAAGCTCTTGGGAAACAGCGCTTCCCTGCTCACTGCCGGCACTCTGATTGATCTGATAAAGCTCCGACGTCTCCAGCTTCCGCGACAGCCGATTCTCTTCCAGCTCCTTCACCAGCCGCAGCGCGTCCGCAAGACACTCCTTTACCTCTTCGCCATTCATGCCTTCTCCCGGATATGCGGTAAAATTCACGACGGTTCCCATGGCCACGTCCGTAATGCTCAACTTTTCCGTTCCAGCCTGCCCGTCCTTGCGGGGACTGCACGCACAGCAGGGAAGAAAAAACGAAACGCACAAAAAGGCAAGGAAAAACCGTGTAAAGGATTTTTTCTTTGCTTTGTTTCCCTTTTCTGTTATACTGTGATCAAAGCGCCTTCGCCTTTGGCCTGGCGCCACTTGAAAAGAGGTTTTTTTCATGAATAAGCTCCCTTCCCACAAAAAAGCAGCCATCGTCCTGACGGCCCTAATCGTCCTGCTCCTGCTCATCAGTCTTTGCAGCATCGCGTTAGTCAAAGCCCGCGCAGGAAAGCAGGCGCTAGTTGCGGAAATTTATCAAAACGGAATATTGATCAAAACCATTCCGCTCTATCTGGTGACGGAGAATCAAACCTTCAACGTCACTGGTGAAAACGGCGCCGAAAACATCATCGAAATCCGGCCCGGCAGCATTGCAGTCATTTCAGCAAGCTGTCCTGACAAAATTTGCGTGCACCAAGGCTTTCGTTCAGACAGCCTGCTGCCGATCACCTGCCTGCCAAACCGGCTTGTCATCAAGCTTCGGACGGCAAACCCTTCGGACGCATCAGCCGTCGACGCACTAACTTACTGATCCCAAGAGGTATCTTCATGAATGATTCTAAGAAAAATACCGGTGGTCTTTCCATCCAAAAGCTTACCGTTTTGTCTCTGCTGACGGCAGCCGCCCTGATGATCTATGCCATTGAAAGCATGCTGCCAACCTTGGTACCCATTCCCGGGATCAAGCTTGGCCTCGCCAACGTCGTGACGCTCATTGTCTTAAAGCGTTACGGAGCCCGGGACGCATTTCTCGTTCTTTTGTCGAGGATCCTGTTGTCAGCCTGTTTTTTCGGAAGTCTCTTAAGCCTCCTCTACAGTCTGAGCGGCGGACTCTTCTGTCTTCTGATCCTTTGGCTCGTAAACCGGTTGCTTGCAGGACATTTTATTTTCCTCACAAGCATTATGGGTGCCATCGCCCACAATCTCGCGCAGATCACGGTGGCATTTCTCCTGACAAGCGTTGCCGGGGTTCTTGTCTATCTGCCCTTCTTAATTGTCAGTGCATGCCTTACCGGTCTTTTCACCGGTCTTTGCGCCCACTTCACCTTAAAGTACCTGCCCCGATTTGAAAACGAACGCTCCTAATTATGTCTTCTCCTGAAAAAAAGGCTCCGGCAATCTTACCGGAGCCTTTCGCGTATTTCTAACGGATTCCCTTTTTCTTAAGATCCTCCAAAAGTTGCGTGACTGTCCTGCCCAAAATAGGATGCCTGTAGTTGGGTGCGATCTCGCTTAAGGGCTCTAGCACAAATTCCCGATTCTCCAGATCCACGTGGGGCAGGATCAGGTCATCGTCTTCATACGTCACCTTATCATAAAACAAAATATCTATGTCCAGGGTTCTTGGACCCCAATGAATTTCTCTTGTCCGCCCCGCCTTTTTCTCAATCTGATGCAGGAACGCAAGCAGTTCCAATGGCGTCAGCGTCGTCTCAAGTCCCACTGCCGCATTCAGGAAATCCTCCTGCTCCACGCCGCCGTAGGGCTTTGTCTCCAAAAACGAGCTCACCCTGACGCCGCGGATGACCTTTTCTTCCTCCAAAGCTTCGATCGCATCCTCCAGATACGCCTCACGGTCTCCCATGTTGGATCCAATGGAAAGATAGACCTGATGCCAGCCCCTGCGGATCTTTACGGACACGCTCTCAAAGGGAAGCCCTATGGGTGCTTCAGGTTTTCGGATTTCCAGGCTCACTTCCCTGAGCAAAGAAAACTCATTCAAAAGACGCAGCGAAATTTCTTCCGCCACCGTCTCCAAAAGGTCGTATTTCTTCTCCTTCATCCATTCCGTGATCTTGTGACAAACTGCGCCATAATCCACGGAGAGCGTAAGCTCATCCGAGATTCCCGCAGGCCTTACGTCCAGGAACAAAACGGCATTGACGTAAAACCTCTGTCCCTTTTCCTTCTCCTCGGGATAGACGCCATGGTAAGCGTAAAACTCCAGATTGTCGATCCTGATCTCGTCCATCAAAGGATGCTCCTTTCACGAATGGCCTCAGCCATTTTGATCGCCCGGACGCTCTTTTCCACGTCATGCACGCGGACAAAGGAAATGCCTTTCATCACGGCCAGCACGGTGGTGACCAAGGTTCCTTCCTCCCTCTGGTCTGCCGGCAGGTCCAGCGTCAGTCCGATCACGGATTTGCGGCTTGTCCCCAAAAGGACTGGAAGCCCAAACACCTTAAAGTCTTCCATTCTCGCCAACACGTCCAAATTCTGTTCATAGGTCTTTCCGAAGCCAATGCCCGGATCGACCATGATCTTCTCTTTGGGAATTCCTGCTTCTTTTGCAAGCCGCAGGCACTCCTCCAAATCCTTCAGCACGTCTGGCATAAAGTCATGATAGTTTGCCTCCGCGCGATTATGCATCAAACAGCATGCCGCGCCGCCGTTCGCGATCACGTCAGCCATGCGTCTGTCGGCCTTTAATCCCCAAATGTCATTGATCAGATCCGCGCCGGCGGCAATGCCCTCCATTGCCACGTCTGCCTTGTAGGTATCCAGGGAGATCGGAACGTCAAAGCGCTCCTTTACGGCACGGATCACGGGAAGCACCCGCTCCATTTCCTCCTCCGAGGAGATCCTTTGATATCCAGGTCTGGTGGATTCTCCGCCAACGTCAAGCACGTCCATGCCCTGCGCGAGCATGGTCTCCACGTGCTTCAGCGCGCCGTCCACGCCCTTCCACTTTCCTCCGTCGGAAAAGGAGTCCGGCGTTACGTTCAATATTCCAAACACGTAAGTATGATTTTTTACGTCAAATTCCCGGTTGCCAATTTGCATGTTCTTACTCCCGTTAGTAAATCACGTGATTATTTTTCTTTTCCTCCGGCCAGTTGCATTCCTTCGAAGTCTTGCAGATAAAGCAAGGTCTGCTGGCCTTGTCCGCGCGATAGATCACGCCGCGCAGGTTCTTGTCATTCTTTACCGCCGGATCGCGATGACTTAAGATGGCTCTCTTGATCCGGAAGATCTCATCCTCCGAAAAGCCACAGTCAGCCAGGATCTGCGGAGCAATCTCTCCTCCGGCGATCTCGTGGGCGATGCCTTCCGCATACTGTCTTCCCTTGCCAATATCATGGAGCAGGGCCGTTGCGTAGATCAATTCCTGATCCAGGCCGATCCCTTCCTCCAGATTGATGATCCAGGCAATCCTCGCCACGTCCATCAAATGCTCTAAGTCATGATTACAAAAACATCTTGTCCGCTCTGCCTCGATGATGATGCCCAGTTGCCGTTTGAACTCCTCATGTTGCAAAATATCGTCAATTCGTTTCATATGGTATCCTCCCTTTCCCACGGAAAACAACGACTACTTCCCCAACATTTGAAAAAATCTGGTCTGCAATGCTTCATTATCTTGAAAAATGCCTCTTGTGGCAATTGTCACGGTTTTACTTCCGGGCTTCTTGATCCCCCGGGCGGTCATGCAGGTATGTTCAGCCTCAATCACTACCATGGCTCCCTTGGGCGACAGGTATTCCATCAAGGCGTCCGCGATCTGACCCGTCATCTGTTCCTGGATCTGCAGTCTTCTTGCAAAAACCTCCACGGTTCTCGCCAATTTGCTCAGTCCGACCACTTTCCCGTCTGGCACGTATGCCACGTGCGCCTTTCCGTAAAACGGCATCAGATGGTGCTCACAAGTGGAGTAAAAGGTAATGTCCTTCTCCAATACCATCTCGCCGTTTTCCACGGGGAACACCCTGGAAAGCGGTTCCTCCGCGGTCTGCTCCATTCCTGCGGCAAGCTCCTGCCACATTCTGGCCACCCTGTCAGGCGTGTCCTTCAGTCCTGCCCTGCCCGGATCCTCTCCGATCCCCTCCAGCAAAAGCCGGACTGCCTCTTTTATCTTTTCCTGATCCACCATTTCTTTATCCTCTCTTGTTCCCACTCAGGTTTTCCCCGCTTGATACCCCTTCACGTCCATTAGTTTCCCCAAATAGGACAGCGAGCCAAAGGCCAGGATCACGTCATCCTTCCCCGCAAGGAGCTCCGCCATTTCCACGGCTTCCTCAACGCTTCCCGCCACCGTCACCGCCGGATGCACCTCCGCGATCTTTTGGGCAAGTTCCAGTGCCGGTAAGGCTCTTGGATTCTCGGGCGGCGTGATCGTAATGATCTGATCGGCATAGGAATGCGTAAGCTCTATGATCCTGCCATAATCTTTGTCTCTTAATACCCCCATTATATAAATAATTCTGCGATTTGTAAAATAAAATTCAATGGATTTGGCAAGTTTTTCCGCCGCATCCTCATTGTGCGCCCCATCCACGAGAAAGAGCGGCTTCTTTTGGATCACCGTTAGCCTTCCCGGCCACTGCGTTTCCGCCAGTCCCTCACGGACCGCCAAATCGCTGATCTGATAGCCAAGCTTTGCGATCTCGCCGCAGGCATCGATGGCCAGAATTGCATTTGTGATCTGGAACTGACCCGCCAGGCGTATCTCCAATTTCCCGTAGTTTCCGTAGCAAAAGCTTTGTTTTTCAATGCCGTAGCGGATTTTCGAAGCCTCTCCTGCCTTCGAGACAACCATCTTTGCTCCGGCCTCGGCTGCCTTCTTCCGAATGACTTCCAGAACCTCCGGCTTTTGATCCATGCAGACGACCGTCGAACCTGGTTTGATGATCCCCGCCTTTTGCGCCGCGATCTCTTCCAGGCTGTTTCCAAGGAATTTCACGTGATCTATGCCGATCGAAGCAATGACTTCAACCAACGTTCCCTCGATCAGGTTGGTCGCGTCCATAAGTCCGCCCATGCCAACCTCCAGCACGCCAAAATCACATTTTTTCTCGCGGAAGTAACAAAAGCCCAAGGCCGTCTCCACCTCAAAGGGCGTCGGCTGCGGAAATCCGTCAGCCACCATCCCGTCGCAGGCTTCCTTCACGCGCTCCATCCACTCCGCAAGACTCTTTTGCGAGATCATCCTGCCATTCACCTGGATGCGCTCACGGTACTCCCGGATCGTGGGGGAAACGTATCTCCCGACGCGATAGCCCGCCTTTGTGAGGATATTGGAAATAAAGGCAACCGTGGATCCCTTTCCGTTGGTACCTGCCACGTGAATCCACTTGACGCACTTCTGCGGATCCCCCAGCCTTTTACAGAGCTCCCTGATGGAGCCAAGCCCCGGCACGATTCCCCGCCCCGTGATTTCCTCGATATATTCCAGTGCCTGTCTGTAATTCATGGAAAATAACCTCCAAACTAGCTAAAAACCTTCCGTCCGCTCTCTCACGGCAAAATAAACGAAAGGGAAACGCCCAAAAAGACGTTTCCCATTTTCTTAGCCCATAATGTCATCAATGTCGGCAAGATCCCCGGAACCGATGTCAAGCATGTTCACGGTTCTTCTCTTCAGTCTCGCTTCCTCAGAGGTTTTCAAGATGTAATTCTTGATCTCCTTGGAGTTCTTGATGTGTAAAAGCACGAGCTTCGGATGCGTCGTGTCACCGGTAAAGCAGACAACGGTACCAAGCCCGAAGATGCGCTCAAACAGCGTTGCTTCGTGCTGCACGTCCTGAATCTTATACATGTAACAGTCGTTTTCGATGACCTTTAACAGACCCGACCTGATGGTCAGTACGTCATCCTCAACGATATATTTGGTAAAGGTAAAAGGTAATGCAAAGAAGACCCATCTTTTTCTTTCTACGTATCCCACGTTAATCCCCTGCCTTTCCTTGATCCATTCCATGGTTCAAGCTCATTTGGAATCCGGTCGCAAACCTTCGCGATGAATTCCTTTGTACTTATTATACAAAATCTGACGCGGAAGCACAAGCTTTTTTTCTATTCCGGTTTCCCCTCCAAAAATTCTTTTTCAAAACCAGAAAAATACATTGCGAAAGACCCCCAAAAATGATATGATGTCATAAGAGTGATGCAAAAAAGGAGGAACCGCCATGACAGCTAAGGAATGTATTGTTGGACGCAGAAGCATTCGTCAGTTTACGGATCAGCCCGTGCCCCACGAGCTTTTGGAGGAGATCGTTTCCACCGCCTCCTACGCTCCCAGTTGGAAGAACACCCAGATCACCCGTTATACCGCAGTGGAAGGCGAAATGAAAGAGAAGCTCTCCAAGCTTACCTCCATTTTCCCCGGCAACTCCTCCCGTATGGAGAGTGCTCCCATGGTTGTTGCGGTAAGCGTTGTGAAAGGCCGTTGCGGATATGAGCGGGACGGCTCCTTCTCCACCATAAAGGGTGATGGCTGGCAGATGTTCGACGCAGGCATCGCCAGTGAGGCATTTTGTCTTGCAGCATATGAAAAGGGTCTCGGTACCGTGATCCTTGGACTCTTTGACGTGGCGGAAGCAACCGCTCTGTTAGAGATTCCCGAAACCCAGGAACTCGTTGCACTGATCTGCATTGGATTTCCCGCTGAAAATCCCGATGCTCCCAAGCGCAAGACCGTTGCTGATTTATTAACCTATAAAAACTGATCAATGAGGGTCGAAGATTTTTATCTTCGGCCTTTTCTTAGGAGGACAATCTAATGAGACACTTAATGAATCCCCTCGATTTTTCCGTGGAGGAATTGGACAGGCTCTTCGACCTGGCCAACGAAATTGAAAAGAATCCGGCAAAATATGCCCACGTCTGCGACGGAAAAATCCTGGCCACCTGCTTCTACGAGCCCAGCACCAGAACGAGACTTAGCTTTGAATCAGCAATGACAAGGCTCGGCGGCAGGGTGATCGGCTTTGCCGACGCCAACTCCTCTTCCGCTGCCAAGGGCGAGAGCGTATCTGATACCATCCGGGTCATCTCCTGCTACGCAGACATTTGCGCAATGCGTCATCCCAAGGAAGGCGCACCTATGGTAGCCAGCGAGAAATCCCGCATTCCCGTGATCAATGCCGGTGACGGCGGTCACTATCATCCGACCCAGACCCTGACCGACCTCTTGACCATCCGGAGTCTCAAGGGCCATCTGGACGGCTTTACCATCGGTCTTTGCGGCGACTTAAAGTTCGGCCGTACCGTGCACTCCCTGATCAATGCGCTGGTCCGCTATCCCGGGACCAGATTTATCTTCATCTCTCCCGAGGAGCTCAAGGTTCCGGATTACATCACGGAGATGCTCCGGGAGAAAAACGTACCTTACGAAGAAGTGATCCGCCTGGAGAACGTCATGCCCCAGCTCGACATGCTGTACATGACCAGAGTTCAGAAAGAACGTTTCTTCAACGAGGAAGACTACGTAAGATTAAAGGACTTCTACGTACTTGATACTGCTAAGATGGAACTCGCAAGGGAGGACATGCTGGTGCTTCATCCCCTTCCCAGGGTAAACGAGATCTCCGTGGAGGTCGACGACGATCCCAGGGCGGCATACTTCCGCCAGGCCCAGTACGGCGTTTACGTCCGCATGGCCTTGATCATGACGCTCTTAGGACTGGCTTCCTAAAATCCGCCAGTCATCCCGGCCGCGATGCCGCGCCAAACCAATTGAGGAGGAAGAACTGAAATGTTAAACGTAGGAAAGATTGAAGAAGGATTCGTGCTCGATCACATCAAGGCCGGAAAAAGCCTTTCGATCTATGAGCACCTTGGACTTGATAAGCTTGATTGCACCGTGGCGATCATCAAAAACGCCCGGAGCGAAAAAATGGGAAAGAAAGACATCTTAAAAGTGGAATGTGACATCAACACCCTTGACCTCGACGTGCTCGCTTTTATCGACCATAACATCACGGTCAACGTGATCAAGGCTGGCGAGATCGTACAAAAAAAGGAGCTCGTGCTTCCTCAACAGATCAAGAACGTGATTAAGTGCCACAATCCCCGTTGCATCACTTCCATTGAGCAGGAGCTCCCCCACATTTTCGTGCTGGCAGACCCCGCCAAAGAGGTTTACCGTTGCAAATACTGTGAAGAGAAATATCGCGAAAATGCCATTTTCTAAATCAGTTTGATATGTATTACTTCGTGCCGAGGCGTTGCTGCAGTTTCTTGCGCAGCTCCTCCACGGTCTCACGATACCGGCTGGACCGAAACGTAGGGTATGCCTGAATGACCTTCCGCAGGCGATTTTCCAACCCTTGCAGCGTTTCGGTTCTTTTTCTTTGCAATTCTTCGTAGCGCTCCCGGACCTTCCGCTCTACTTCATCCGTAGTAACGGCGATGCGCACGTCCATGCGCTTTTGGAGCCGTGCGAGCTCGGCCTTCGCTTCCTCCAGCTTCACAAGCACGTCCCGCAAATCCAGGGCCGCCTTGAAGCTCAATGCGAAATCCGCAAAGATCACTGCCGTCAGCACAAACGTCACCGCGGTCAGGACCTGGATCGGCACGGAAAGCACCACCTGCTCCACGTAACGATGGACCACGGAAGTCATCAAAATGGTCAGGCCACCCCAGGCCAGCGTGGATTTCAGGCACACGTGACCTTGAAAATTAAACTTTTGGCTGGAATAATCCCAGTATCTCACCTTAAACAAGGCCTCCATGACGACGCCCGTCACGTACTCCAAAAGCGTCGCCCCAACGCATCCCGCCAGATACGTAAGCGGAATGTTTTCCTGAAACGGCATGGACACCAAAAGCATCATGATGGCACCGCTCCCGTACAATGGCAAAAAAGGACCGTGCATGAAGCCGCGATTGGTCAGTTTGCGCGTCCTTATGGATACGTAAGTTGACTCAAAGCACCATCCAAAAAAGCAATAGAAATAAAAGAAAAAAACCCATTGCGCAACGGAATAATGATACATTCTCCAATGCGATCAGCGATAGATCGCAACCTCCACGTTTATTTTTCCCTTCTTGGTCTCGCCCTTCTCCCCCACGAAGATCAGCTTCCCGTAGCCTCTGGCATTCACGGTCTCTCCCGCCTTTAAGGCCCTGGAATTGTTCTCACAGCACCGTCCGTTAATGAACACCTTCCCCGTCCGGAATAAGTTCAGGCTGTCGTCACGCGAAAGCTTCCACGCCTTTGCGATCACGGCATCTGCCCTGGGGGAAGCCACCTGGAGTATCTCCCTCTTTGGTTCCTCCTGGGCCAGTTCCTTCCACTCTTCACAGATCCTGCATTTCACGCTGGTGTGCTTCACCTGCGTGAGATTCTCGCAGATGAAGTCCGCCATGTTCTCCAGGCAAAAACAATATGCCTGTTTCTCTCCAACAATAATATCCCCAAGGGTCTGTCTTTCTATTCCCAGATTCATCAAGGCGCCCAAAAAATCCCTGTGGGACAGGTCATCGGCAAACTTTTGGTTCAAGGGGGTTACGTGAACGCACTTGATCGGAAATGCCGCCTCATAACCCAATTCCGCGGGATTGCCAAACCGGATCACCACGCGGTCCGCCTCTTCCCTTCCGCCATTTAGCTCACATCCGTAGCTTCGAAGCTCTGGCTCCGTCCTCCAAAAGACATCCTGCTCCGCCAACCCCAAAAACTCCGTAAACGTAAATACGTTTTGCTTATAGGACCTGTCAGCCAGATCCAGGAGTCTCTTTTGAAATTGCTGCAGTTCTCTCTCACTTTTCTCTGCCATGTATTAACCTCTGCGTCCGCTTTAGGAATGCTGCCAGGGGGCGGCTTAGCCCGTCACCCCAGCATCACGTCCAACGTCATCATCAGTGCAAAGCCCAGGGCAAACGCCAGGGTTCCGCGATTATTGTCATTTCCTTCATTCGCTTCCGGAATCAGTTCCTCCACCACCACGTAGATCATGGCTCCTGCCGCGAAGGCGAGCATGTAAGGCAGGACCGGCGTCACGATCTTCGCCAGCGCTATGGTGATCAAGGCTCCGACCGGTTCCACGACTCCCGACAGAACGCCGAATCCAAAGGATTCCTTTAGGCTTTTTCCCTCCGCCCGGAATGGCAGGGAAATAATGGCACCCTCCGGGAAATTCTGGATGGAAATGCCAATTGCCAAAAGGATCGCCGCCGTCATGGTCACGGGACTTTCCTCGCTCAGCGCCCCCGCCAAAATGGCTCCGATGGCCGCGCCCTCCGGAAAATTGTGGATGGTCACCGCCAACATCAGCATGGCCGTTCTGCCAAGCTTACTCTTCCTCCCCTCGGGCAATGCCTGCCCTGCGTGAAGGTGCGGTACCAAACTGTCCATCGCCAGTAAAAACAGGATTCCCAGGGCAAAGCCGATCAGAGCCGGCAAAAACCGGAGCCTCCCCATTTCCTCCCTCATCTCGATGGCGGGAATGATCAGGGACCAAACGGAAGCCGCCACCATCACGCCTCCTGCGAATCCAATAAACAGCCTTTGCAGTCCCCCATGCACTTCCTTTTTCAGAAACAGCACGCATGCCGCGCCAAGACTTGTTCCCAAAAACGGGAGACCCAGGCCAATCCAAACACCCATCACGAAAGATTGCTCCAATACTTTTGCTCTATCCTATTATAGCAAAATACGCCGCTTTCGTGACAAAAGCGGCGTACAAAGAAGCATTTGTTTTTTAGCTAAAGCTGATTACTTCATCCCTGGGCGCCTTAGTCTTTTCAACGCTCACCGCGTGAAGCACGGGGCCTTCGCCATTGTAATCCTTCCAATATTCCTTGGAGACGGTGGCCGTGATCTTAACCCAATCCCGTTCCTTTAGGCTGGCTGCCCCTGCGAACTCACAGACGTAACCAAGAAATGCCATGTCTTCCGCGCAGCAGGTCATGGCCATTCTTCCCGGGACAAAATAGTTTGCGGGAATTCCCTTGGGCTTCGCGATCATTGCGACAAACTGGATCTTCTTTCCCACGTATCGCTCTAAGTGATCCATGGCATCCAGATAAAAGATGCCGTAGCCATGATTGTCCAGAACGATTGGGTCTTTTTGAAGATCGTAGGGAAGATCCTCCTCAAAGATCTCATCGATCTCGCCGTTGGCATCCTCAAAGATCACGTCAGCCGAAGCATTGACTGCCTTCACGTTTCTCTTGTAAGAATTCAACTGATCACGCACCGTGTCACAGCGGTTAAAGATGATCATCTCTGACTTGCGGATCATCTCCGCCACCAAAGACTTCATGTTAGTGTAATACATAGGGAACGTGCTTCCGTCAATGACGGTGATCTGCTGCTCGATCTTCCAGTTCCAGGGAAGTTTCATGTTTTTGTAGTTCCACATGCCATTATACTCAATGATAATGCGCTCCGGCTTATGTTTCTTCTCAAGCTCCACAAGCTTATTTGCGTTGAAATCTTCCTCGTTTTCGATTAGCTCCACCACCGTGTTGCTGCGTCTTAAAAGCGCGGGATCATATTCCTTCTCTCCCTCCTCGCAAAGAAGGAGCAGGGTCGTGCCCCGGATCTGAAAATAGGGCTGACTCAAAGTGAAGGTGATAAATTCCGTCTTTCCACTTTCCAAAAATCCATTGATCGCATATACGGGTTTCATGTTTTATCCTCTCTACTTGCGGAAAAGCTCTGCGAGCTTGTCTTCCTTCAGCTCCGCGCCGATGACGCAGATCTTTCCGGTAACCTCGGGCTTTCCGGTTCTTACGTCCTGCTCTTCGGGAACGTAATCATAATAAATCCAAGTTCCATCCTCAGCGGGAACCATGCCCTTCGCACGAAGGATGGCGCCGTACTCACCGCTGTCAAGGGCGGTCAGGATGCTCTCAATCTCGCTTCTGGAATATTTGTTGGGCGTCTCCATGCCCCAGCTGGTGAACACTTCGTCTGCATGATGGTGATGATGATGCTCGTGATCATGATCATGGCATCCGCAAGTGCAGTCCGGACCATGGTCGTGATGATGATGCTCATGCTCGTCCTCGTCATCATCGTCGTCATGATGATGGTGGTGATGATGCTCGTGCTCGTCCTCGTCATCATCGTCGTCATGATGGTGATGGTGGTGCTCGTGCTCCTCCTCGTCATCATCGTCGTCATGATGGTGATGGTGGTGCTCGTGCTCCTCCTCGTCATCATCGTCGTCATCATGGTGATGGTGGCCGCAGCAGCACTCTTCGTCATCATCATCGTGGTGATGATGGTGATGATGCTCGTGCTCCTCATGAGCCTTCTCCAGCATCTCTGCCAGCAGGTCATCCAGCTTGTCCGCACCCTCGATGGTGTCAAGGATCGCCTTGCCCTCAAGCTGCGCAAGCGGCGTCGTGATGATGGTTGCTTTCGCGTTGTGCTCGCGGATCAGCGCCACCGCCTCGGCGATCTTCTCTTGGCTCGCCTTGTCGGTACGGCTCAGGATGATGGTGCCTGCGTATTCGATCTGATTGATAAAGAACTCACCAAAGTTCTTGATATACATCTTGCACTTCGTGGCATCCACCACCGCAACCGCGCTATTTACCTGCACGTCTAGGTCCTTCGCCACGTTCTCCACTGCCTTCAGCACGTCGGACAGCTTGCCGACGCCGGAGGGCTCGATCAAAATGCGCTCAGGCGCATACGTACTAACCACTTCCTTCAGGGAAGTTCCAAAATCACCTACCAATGAACAACAAATGCATCCGGAGTTCATCTCCTTGATCTCAATTCCGGCCTCTTTCAGAAATCCGCCGTCAATGCCGATCTCACCAAATTCGTTCTCGATCAGCACCGTCTTGGAACCATCCAATGCCTCAGCCAAAAGCTTCTTGATCAGAGTCGTCTTTCCGGCTCCGAGAAATCCAGATACCACGTCGATCTTTGTCATCTCAGTCACCCTTTCCATTTCTAATTTCTCTACTGTTTTCATCATCGCAAAGGCTTTCGCCCCGCGCTTAACTATCCCCTATTTTCTACCATGGAAGTGGGAATGTCAACCCATTTCCCTTGATAAAAATGAAAATAATTCTTAAATTTCCATTACCTTTTTGGCCGCGTCAGTTTATGGCCAGCAGGCCCAGCATCGGAGCCACCGCAACCTCTCCGTCCTCGGAGATGCCGCAAAGGATTCCCAAAAGGTTGCCCTCCGCGTCAAACAGTCCGCCGCCGCTCATGCCCGGCGTCACCATCACGTCCGCCAGCATCATGTAGGCGTCAAAATCCACGAAATACGCATAGTCTTGCAAAATGCACCCGGCGTAGGCATCTTCCCCAACGCCAGTCCTGGATCCCAGCGCGATCACAAGATCCCCGTTGGCCACACCGTCATAGGCTTCCTGCGAAAACTTCGCACGCCGTATCCTCTCTCCGTGATCCACCACGCCGTCCGCGCCGTTTTCCTCCAAGAGTGCGTCCCTTGGAATCTCCAAGATGGCCAGGTCCTGCTTTTCCGATTGCTTAATCTTGTCACAAGTAACCTCATAACCGTCATCAAAGGTGATCTTTGCCGTCCCGTCACCATTTGCCAGTACGTGAGCTGCCGTCGCGATCCTAAGCCATTCCGCCTCCGCGTCAAAGATCACGCCGCTTCCGATCAGGTTCCCCGCTTGGATCCTCACCATGGCACCGGCGCACTGGTTTTGGATCCTTCCGGCCGGATTCTCGGGATCTTCTACGGTCACCACGTCCACCAGTCCGATAGGTGCCAGCGTTGTCTCCTGATTCTCCTGATCCGTTTCACTGACTGTTTCCGTACCGCTTTCCTCCTGCTCTTTGGCACAGGCGGTCATGGCCAGGAACAATCCGGCGAGCACTAGGGAAATTCTTGCTTTCCATGAAGTTTTTTTCACGCCGTGCCCTTCCTTTCATGATTTTTGAGGTCTTACGTTACTAAAAAATACCGTAAACCTGGGATCTCCAAAGTTTACGGCACCTTTTAAGCGTAAGCAGAACGATAAGCCGGGTTATGTCGTTGAGCGATCATCTATCTAGTACGACTGTTACCAGCCGCATCAAGCGACCCACCTGAGAGCAGGCCGGGCAAGCCTATTGCTCTCTGCTTGGTCTTGCTTCGGATGGGGTTT
>JAEEGL015829010.1_pt1 | contig 53898 bp, 49 predicted proteins | sample 9134231 | NCBI WGS metagenome assembly JAEEGL01 (sample SAMN16246548, study PRJNA631951) | gut metagenome | biome: gut microbiome; feature: rumen; material: fiber-attached | host: Bos | place: Iran: Karaj | collected 2018-10 | reverse complement strand
ACTTATTATTATATATAATATTAGGAATATATAACATATATTATATATAGTTTGTAATTTAATATTAAGAGGTGTGGATTTACTGGACTTATATTCAATAATGTATATGACTTATATACTTTAATTTGATAGATTTGAATCAGAGTAGTTTTATGGACATATTGATAGTATAAAGCCATTGGAAAGATTATTTTGTGGATCCTTATCAACCAGATAAAACCGAAGAGTGATATATAATACATATATTATATATAATTGATGATTATAATAAGCAATATAAAACATAATAAATAAAATATATAACATGAATAGCATATAAATCCAATATAATTGTAGTCATATATATGGTACATATTTATAGCATATTGAAAGATATTAAGATAAATTATTTAATATATATAACATATGATGGATATATACTATAAATATTAAAATGATGTGCTGAAAAACTTAAAATAATAAGAATATATATAATATATATTTTTATATTATATATAAACTGTTTAGATAACTTTATGTTATATATATTAGTTACTATATATTGGTTATATAAATTATTTAATATATATTATTTTATATATTGCGCTTTTGGAATTTCAGAATATATATAATATATAGTATATATTATATAACATATTCCTGATTGACTAATGTTTAATCAACTATAACATATATATATCATATATGATATATGGCATATGTATTCTAAATGCCATATATTATCTATATTTGTCATATTGATTATTGAAAATAAATAGGTTAGCGATTATAATCTTTATGAATACAAAGTTAAAGAGATAAGTGGAGGAATTATGCGTACTATTGCTTTCAGTAATCAGAAGGGTGGAGTTGCTAAAACCACCTCGAGTTATGCTATGGCCGTTGGACTTGCAAATAGAGGATATCAGGTTCTTGTTGTAGATGCGGATCCCCAGGAGAATCTATCAATGACAGCAGGAATCGATCTAAATGAAGTTGACCCTGATATGGAAGACATAAACAGACTGTCAGAAGATCAGAAGAAATATTTCTATGATAATGTTCCGGCCAAACTGTTTGAGGTAATGAAAGGCGAAAAGGATATAAACAGAGCCATAATTCCGGTGTCTGAGAATCTGGATCTGATTGTTGGGGGAATTGATCTGGCACAGGCAGATATGACATTTAATCAGATTGGAAGGGCTGGATTGATAAAGGATGCCTTTAAAAAGCTGAAAAAGGAATATGACTACTGCATTTTTGATTGCAGTCCTGCTTTAGGAGTAGTTCTTATGAATATCCTTACAGCTGCAGATGAGGTAATTATTCCACTGGAACCGGGGGCTTATTCTCTGCAAGGATTATCAAGACTGTATAAGTTTATTGAAGATATTCGTGTTTATACAAATGACAGGCTTCGTATAGATGGTATTTTGGTGACAAAAGTAAGAAATACAGCGAATTCCAAGATATGGATCAGCGATATTGTTGATAAGGCTGCGGCTCTTGGAACAATAGTCTATAAATCAAGAATAAGATTGAATGTATCGGTAGAAGAAGCGCAAACTGTAAGAAAAGATATATTTGAATATGCTAGTGGATCTGCTGCAGCCAGAGATTACGATGATTTTATAGATGAATTCTTAGAGGAGGAATGATAATGGGTAAAGCTGATAGATTGAGGCAAGAAGTCAAAGCAACTGGAGAGGGCCTGTTTAAGGGCATGAAGCCTTTGGAAGACGCAAAAACAATGGGCGAAAGTAAAGCGTCAGTATCTAATGTTATTGAATCAGCTCCTAAAAAGACTGAAACAGTCAATAAATCTGAGGATGTAAGACTTGCCGAAACAGAGGTGGAAAAATCCAGAGAAGAAGTGGTTGAAGAAATCGTTCATGAAGTGCCTGAAAATGCGACATTTGCAGAACCTGATGAAGTTGAGCCGGCTGTCAGCAAAGAAGAAATAAAAGAAACTAGCGTTATTAAAGAAGAAATTAATAATGATGAAAAACAGCAAAAAACAAAGAATTCAAAGATCGGGAGCAGATATGAAAAAGAAAAGTTCCTGCTCCTTGATATTAGGGGATACAGAGATTATGTGGAACATATGGCGAAAGCAGCCAATATGTCAGCAACAAAATATATCAGAAATCTTATAGAGATGGATAAAAGAAAGAATAATGAGATATATGAAGCTCATAAAGCATTGGAAGAAAAACTTAGAGGAACGTGGCAAAATTAGATCTGATTTTATATTGAGTATAGAAAACCCCTGCGCTTTTATTTGAGGCAGGGGTTTTTTCTTTACAGTTTGCTTATTGTTTCTCTGTACACCTTTAGGAAAAAGTAAACTGAAATTGCAAGTGACGCTATCTCAGCAATTGGGAATGCAAGCCAAACATTGTTAAGCACTCCGGTTTTAGAAAGGAGCCATGCTGCAGGTATTAGAACTACAAGCTGACGACCAATGGATACTATCAGCGAATAAATGCTTTTGGAGAATGCCTGGAAAACAGATCCCATTGCGATGCAAACACCGGCTATTGGAAATGACAGACTTATGGTCCTTAATGCAGGAATTCCTATGTTGATCATTTCGGTAGAGGCATTGAAAAGCTGCAATAATCGTCCAGGAATTAGAAGAAAAGTCGCAGCACCCACTAGCATTATTGAAACTGCAAGTATCAAGGAAAATCTTAATGCTTCTTTGATACGATTCTTGTTTTTCGCTCCATAATTATAAGCCAGGACAGGAATGAGGCCATTGTTCAAGCCAAAAACAGGCATAAAGAAGAAACTCTGCAGCTTGAAATATACGCCAAATACAGCGGTCGCAGTGTTAGAGAAACTTCCTAAAATCAGGTTCATAAGATAAGTCATTGCAGAACCGATTGACATCATTAAAATCGATGGTACACCAACATAGTATATTTCTGAGATTGTTTTGATATCAGGTGTTGTTATTTCTTTTATGGATAATTTTATTTCGTTATTAAATCGAAGGTTGCATATCAGGCCTATTGTACATCCGATGAGCTGACCGAGTATAGTTGCATAGGCTGCTCCAGCGACGCCCAACTGAGGAAAAGGACCTATTCCAAATATGAACAGTGGATCAAAAATTATATTGATGATTGCGCCAGATGCCTGGGAGAACATACTGTAGATAGTTTTACCGGTTGATTGCAGCAATCTCTCGAGAGTCATTTGGAAGAAAAGTGCTATAGAAAAACAACATATAATTGTCAGATATGTATTTCCGTAATGACGGATCTGTTCATTTGTTGTTTGCGATGAAATAAAGCTATTAGCGAAGAACAGTCCAATTATCAGAAATACAACAAAATTGCAAAAAGTAAGAAATAAACCGTTGTTTGCGGCGGAATCAGATTTATTATAGTTCTTTTCTCCAAGGGAACGAGATAGCAGCGCGTTTATTCCTACACCGGTACCGGAACCAAGTGCTATCATAAGATTTTGCATTGGAAATGCAAGGGTAACAGCTGTTAGAGCATCTTCACCTATCTGGGAAACAAAAATACTGTCAACTACATTGTATAGTGCCTGAACCAACATAGAAATCATCATTGGCAGTGACATTGAGATGATGAGCTTTTTGATAGGCATTGTGCCCATTTTGTTTTCTTTAGTCATGTGTTTTATCCTTTATACTATATCATACGAAAAAGTAGTATAACACTTAATATTTAAGTATGCCAGTAAAAGTGTCTTTTTTTCTTTTTTTAGTCGTGATAATATAAATGTAGGCTTTGCAAGGGTTTCACGATAAGGAGGTAATATGCGCAAAAAAGTACTTATAGCTGATGATACTACGCTTATGAGGGAAATGATACGCGGTGCGCTTCCTGCGGAGGAATTTCAGATAGTAGGAGAGGCTGTTTCTGGAGATCAGGCTATAGAACTGTATAAGCAGACTCAGCCGGATGTAATGCTGCTTGATATCAATATGCCCAAAATGAACGGCATAGATGCTCTCTCTGAAATCATGAAAATTGATCCGGGTGCTAATGTTATAATGTGTTCCGATCAGAAGTATGAATCCATGATCATGATGGCTCTCAAAAAGGGTGCCAAGGACTTTGTTATAAAGCCGTTTACTTCATATGATATACTTCTTGCAGTTAAAAAACTTTTCAACGATTAAACTTACAGAGAGTGGGAAGACTAATGCTTAAACAAATATCGATATATGCTGAGAATAAAAAAGGATGCTTTCAGCATATAACAGGATTACTTAACGAAAACGGGATTAATATTCTTGGTTCGGTTACCAATGACTCGGCAGAATACGGAATTATCAGAATGGTTGTGTCAGATCCGGATAAATGCCTTGAAGTACTAAGAAATGATGGATTTATCTGCAAGACTACACTGGTTTTGGCTATTGAATGTCCGGACGAGGTAGGAGCACTTGATAAGATACTAAAAACGCTTTATAAGGGTAATATCAACGTCAATTACATCTATCTTTCATTCAACAGAGAGTCAGGGTTACCTATCATGGTAATGCACACAGACGATGCCGCACAGGTTGAGAATATTCTGATGAATCATGGTTACAATTGCTTGTCAGAATAGTGAATATAGTGTGGGTGATGATATAGTTATATTAATTACAAAGAGCCTGCAAAGAATGAACTTCTTTGCAGGCTCAAATCATACATACAGAATGAATCGAATAATAAATAACAATTGTTATTTTGAAATTGACTGTTTTTCAGTGCTCCCAGCTCATAATCTTGGCGGCATGTATAACAAATCTTCTTCCACTTCCGGATCTTCCGCTGCAGGTAGAGAGCGTCAGTATAGATGGATGCGTGCTCATATCAAGATCCTGTGGCATTTCATAAAGGTTGTTTGACCTGATATATGCAAGGAAATCGCTGTATTCGTCATCTGTGGTCACTACCGAATAAGCTTCACTTCCTACGGTTGTGACATAATATGCGAAGATCTCATACTGATATACAGCCTTTTCGGTATAAACATAAATATATGGGTTGTCTTTAAGAAGTGTACGATCTTCAGACTGGCTGAGCTGCTTGAGTTTGCCAAACATTGAGCCGTTGCGCATATTGTGTCCAAATATTATGTCATGCATTCCGCTAAAATCAGGGCTGCTCAGTACATCGGTAAAAAGACAGCCGGAGCTGTTTCTTGTACCGTCAAATGTGGTTTTTAGATATTCATCAATCTCGGTTTCGTGAACAACAGGATAGTTTATTTCAAAATATGGGAAAAAGAGCCATGCAGTAAAATCGCTATTAATGGCTTTGAGCTGACCGTAGTTGATATGCATTGGCGGATAAGTTGCGCCTTCAGGTACTTCTTCAACTGGGGCAACCGCTACAACGTCTTCTATAAGCTCTTCGTATTCAGTCTCCGCAATATCATATTCTTTATTATCTTTGTAAAGTCCGATAGATTCATAGATAATGATTGCGATACAAACTAGAACAATAACTAGCCTTACTTTTCCGCTTTTTAAGAAATTTATCATGTCAGATTCTCCGAGAGGGTGAATTTTCTTTAATTCTATTACTTGAATGTGAGTAAATCAACAAAAGCAGAAAATATTAGAAAAAATTCACGTTTCTATAATAAAAAAGTTAATAAAATTATAACGGATTATGGCATAATGATTTATAATTATATATAGTAATGGATTTAAACCGATTATGGAGGAAAGACAAATGACAATCAATAAAACTCAGAATGGTTCAGAACTGATAATTGCTCTTGAGGGAAGACTTGATACTACTACAGCACCTCAGCTCGATGAGGAGATCAAGTCATCGCTTGATGGTGTGGATAAGTTGGTGTTTGACATGAACAAGCTGGAGTACATTTCATCTGCCGGTCTTAGGGTTTTACTTTCAGCGCAGAAAGTAATGAATAAGCAGGGAAGTATGGTTGTTAAAAACGTAAGTGAGGAGATTAATGAGATTTTCGAAGTAACTGGATTTATAGATATTCTTACTGTAGAGTGACGTATTAAAGTCTTTCTTAACCTGACCAGAGAAGGACTTTGGAAGCGCTGAGGACGAATACATGAAAGAATTAAAAATCAAGGCTTCAATCGAGAATCTTGAACGGGTCATTGTGTTTGTTGATGAAGAATTGGAGAATAATGACTGTCCCATTAAACTGCAGATGCAGATAGATGTGGCGGTGGAAGAGATTTTTGTCAACATAGCCAGCTATGCTTATCAGCCGGGTGAGGGCGATGCGACAATATCAATTGATATCCTAAAAGACCCTTCCAGAGTAGAAATAACATTTATTGATAGTGGGATTGAATATAATCCGCTGGAAAAAGAGGATCCTGATGTGACTTTGTCTGCTGAAGAGCGACAAATCGGTGGACTGGGTATATATATGGTGAAGAAAAGCATGGATGATATGATATATAACTACAGTAACGGGCAGAATATCCTCAAGATAATCAAGAATCTTTAAGGATGTGTTGCGAATGAAGAAGGAGGCTTTATGAAAAGAGTACTTCAGCTTGTGAGCGATGATTTTGAAGATCTGGAACTGTGGTGTCCTGTTATGAGGCTTCGTGAAGAAGGATTTACAGTAGACCTGGCTGCAGAAAAGCCAGGTCTTTATCATGGAAAATACGGGGTGCCATGTGAGGTGGAAATGTCTTTTAAAGATATTGATTCCGGGGACTATGACGGAGTTCTTGTACCTGGTGGATGGGCACCTGACAAACTACGCAGATTTCCGGAAGTATTGAATATTGTCAGGGAAATGGATTCCAAAGGAAAACTGATAGGACAGATATGCCATGCAGGGTGGGTTCTTGCGTCTGCAGAAGTTCTGAAGGGAAGGAAAGTGACCAGTACTCCGGGAATTAAAGACGATCTTGAACATGCGGGAGCAATATGGCTTGACGAAGCTGTTGTTGTGGATGGCAACATTGTTTCAGCAAGAAGACCGCCGGATATTCCTGAATATATGAGAGCGCTTGTTATGACTTTAAACAAGGTCTGAGGAGGAACGTCAGATGCCCAAAGGCGCGAATCAAAAGCTGAAACTGTATTATCTCTACCGTATCCTTCTGGAGAAAACTGACGATCAGCATGCACTTACGATGCCTGAGATTCAGGAACATCTTGAGCTCCATGGCATATCGGCCGATAGGAAGAGCCTTTATGATGACATGGATGCTCTTAGAATGCTCGGATTTGATGTTATAGGAGAAAAAGACGGAAGAAACTTCAACTACCATCTTGGCAGTAAGGCGTTTGAGATAGCGGAACTCAAGCTATTGGTGGACGCGATACAGGCATCCAAGTTCATTACCCAAAAGAAATCTAATGAGCTTATCAAGAAACTTACGGGACTGGTTAGCGATTATGAAGCAATACAGCTCAAGAGACAGGTGGTGGTTCAGGGTCGTATCAAGACTATGAACGAGAGCATTTATTACATAGTCGATGAGATTCACACAGCAATCAGTAACAACAATAAGATTCGTTTTGATTATTATCAGTGGAATCTGGAAAAAGAAATGGTTCCCCGGAGAGATAAAAAGTATGTAGTAAGTCCCTGGGCGCTGACCTGGGATAATGAGAATTATTATTTGATAGCATTTGATTCGGAATCAGACAAGATCAAGCATTATCGCGTAGATAAGATGCGCAGTATCGAGCTGCTGGAGGAAAAGCGCGAAGGGCGGAATCATTTTGACCGACTGGATATGGCCGCATATACCAAAATGAATTTTGGCATGTTCGGAGGAGAAGATGTCAAAGTAAAATTGCGGTTTAGAAACGATTATGTAGGTATACTCATTGATAGATTTGGTAAGGACATTACCATACGACCTTCAGCAGATGAGGACTGGTCAGAAGCTAATGTAGACGTTGCCATGAGTGACCAGTTTTTGGGATGGATCTTTTCACTTGGATCAAATGTGAGCATTATCGGTCCGCCAGAAGTTGTGGAACGCTTTTCAAAGGATCTGAAAGATATCGCATCCTTATATGATACGTGAACTTCCGACAGGCTTTCTGTAGAAACGCAGCAGGAATAATATGCCTCTTATGAATAAATCTATGCACATGGCAATCCATACACCGCGAAGGCCAAGCCTTGGCGCGAGAAATGAAGCGATTGTTATTCTTACTGCCCACATGCTTATAAAGTTTATCACAGAGGGACCGACTGTATCACCGGCACCTCTGAACACACCTGTAGCAACAATGGATGCTGCAAACATGGGCTCTGCAAAGGCCTCTATACGAAGAACTTCAACCCCCAGATCCTTTATCTGGGGGTCTTTTGTGAGCAAGCCCAAAAGCTCCGGGGCGAAAATATACAGGAGTATACCTGTTCCTGTCATTACCAGCATGCCAAGACCAATAGAGAGCCAGCCAAGCCTATTTGCAAGCTTTCGCCTTCCGGCGCCGAGACTTTGCCCGATCAGTGCCGTTGCTGCGCTGGCAATACCATATCCTGGCATATAGCAAAGGCTCTCTGCCGTGATAGAGAATGAATTCGCGGCAAGGGAGATGTTTCCAAGAGGAGATACAATTTTAGTTGCCATGACATATCCGCACCCCATAATACCCTGCTCGATGCCAACCGGAACAGCAATTTTTGCAGCCGTTTTTAGTTCGTTAAGGCTAAATGGAAGAGTATTCTCCCTGCGCAGATGCAAAAGAGGAGAGCGAAACAAGAGGAAATATAACATTACCAGTGCTATTATTCCTTCTGACATGACGGTTCCCAAGGCTGCGCCGGCAGTGTTGAGTCCTGCACCGGGAATTGTGAGGGTGGATCCCATAAGAGTTATGTTTCTTGTTGGAAAAATAAAAAGATAATTCAGTAAAACATTCAAAAAACATCCAATGACATTAAGGATACTCGGAGTCCTGATGTTGCCGCTGCATTGGAGCATTCCGGAAGTTACTCCGCACATGTGGATCAGCGGGAGCCCAAATGCAAAAATGCGAAAATACATACCGGCTGCGGGCGCGATGGAAGAAGAGCCTCCAAGCCAGTAAGGCAGACTGGCACTGATAGAGATACATATAAGAGAAAGAACAGAGCTGAAAATAAGTACGGCAATGAGGCCATGTTTCATTATTGACCTTGCAAGGTGATCCTTACCTGCACCTATACTATGAGCTATCTGAACAGTGAAACCTGTACTTACAGCATTGCAGATACCACCAATAAGCCATGTTGTCGAAGAAATCAGACCGATGGCAGCTGACGGATCTGCGCCAAGACGCCCAACCATCGACTGGTCAACGTATTCCATGATAACTGTTGTTATCTGTGAAAGTATGGCTGGGATGCTGAGCATTACTATGGTATTTATCTGCTCTCGAAGACTTATTTTGCTGTTATTTCTTATCTGTTCGAAGTAATCTTTTTTCATCACGCTACTAAAATATCATTTAAACTACCTTGTTGCAAGAAAGATGAATAAGTTCTAATATAGGATAAGGAGGTAGAAACATATGAAGAGAGTGCTTATAGTAGATGATTCTAGAGTCTCACGAAGAATGCTCAGGAATATGTTTGAGGTTGAAGGCTTTGAAGTTGTCGGAGAGGCAATCAACGGAAAAGAAGGATACGAACAATATATCAAACTATCTCCGGATGTTGTGGCTATGGATATAACGATGCCGGAGATGAACGGGTTAGATGCACTCAGATTGATCAAAAAGTATGATCCACAAGCCAAAATTGTTATAATATCAGCCGCCGGACAGAAGGATAAGGTAGAGGAAGCCACACTTGCGGGGGCTGAGGCGTTCATAACCAAACCCTATGACAACAAAGATATAATTGAAGCGATAAATCGTTGCTAAGATGACAGAATTAGCATGACAAGCCTGGGTTGACCAAAGCTTGTCATTTTGTTTATTTATCAGATTAATCAGGAGTATGTATGTCAACAAAAGAAGCGATAAAAGAACGAACTAAAGACCATATCAAAGAGCCAAGGCAATTTAATGTCATCATGTACAATGATGATTTTACTACCATGGAATTTGTGGTGGATATTTTGATGGATGTATTTCATAAGGACGAAGTCACAGCGCAGTCTATTATGATGAACGTTCATAAAAAGGGACAGGCGGTTGTGGGCAAGTATCCTTATGATATAGCGTCTACAAAGGTAGGAGAGGCTCTTAAAAGAGCCAAATCTGCCGGATTCCCATTCAGAATGAGCATAGAGGAGGCGTAGTATGGATCTTTACTCTGATGCAATGCTTGCTTTACAGAAGTCAATAAAATATGCTCATGAGCATAACTATGAGTATATTACTCCGGAACTTATCCTGCTCATGATTCTTGAGGATGAAGACTTTTCACAGGCATATGAGGAGTGCGGCGGAGATATAAGAGCGTTGTCCGCAAATCTTATGTCATACCTTGAGGAATATGTCGAGAAAACAGAGATCAGGGAGCCTGTTTTTTCATCGGGCGTAAATGAAATGCTTGCATTTGCCGGGCAGAGTGCGTATTCAAGCGGATGTCCTGATATACATATACGGCATCTTATACATGCGCTATGGAATCTGAACGACAGTTACGCGGTGTACTTCATGGAACAGCAGGGGATAGCTGAGTCGGATCTGCTTGAGGCACTCTTTTACATAGAGGACGAAAAACCTGATGGAGGGAGTGCGTCTTCGAAGCAGGCTAAAAATCTCGATGATCCTGCAAATATTAAGATATTTGCTCCCTGCCTCAACGATACGCTCAAAGATATTAATCCGCTTATAGGTAGGGAAGCAGAGCTAGACCGCACTATTCAGATTCTCTGCAGAAAAGAAAAAAATAACCCCCTGCACATCGGAGAGCCTGGGGTAGGTAAGACAGCGATCACTTATGGACTTGTTGAGCTATTAAGGAAAGGAGAGGTCCCGGATGCAATAAAAGGGGCGAAGATATATGCGCTTGACCTGGGCGGAATGCTTGCGGGAACGCAGTACAGAGGAGATTTTGAAAAGCGTTTCAAAAGAGTTCTTTCGGAAATAGGAAAGGAAGAAAAACCGATTATTTATATTGATGAGATACACAATCTCTCGGGTGCCGGCGCGGTTGGCGAGGGCTCTTTTGACGCGTCAAATATGCTAAAGCCGTATCTTTCAGATGGTCATATAAGATTTATCGGAGCTACAACTTTTGAAGAGTATAAGAAGTATTTTGAGAAGAACAAAAGCCTGATCAGACGGTTTCAGAATATTGAGATAAATGAACCCTCAGAAGAAGAGAGCACAGCGATACTGAACGGGCTTAAAAGAAAATATGAGGAATACCATGGTGTCAGGTATTCAAAGGGTGTCATTGAGTATGTAGTAAAAATGAGCTCAAAATATATAAATGAGAGATTCCTGCCTGACAAAGCCATAGATATTCTGGATGAAGCAGGCGCCTACAGAAAACTTCACCCGTTATCGTCAGGGAGCCAGATTGTAGACAGGAGCGTAATCAATGAGATCCTGACGGGAATCTGCAGGATCCCGATAGAGACTGTCGAGACGGATGATACTGAGGGACTAGCAACACTTGGAGAGCGTCTCTCTGCTCAAATTTTTGGGCAGGACGATGCTGTTTCTCAGGTTGTCAATGCCGTAAAGTTCTCAAAAGCCGGATTGTCAGAGGAGAATAAGCCGCTGGCAAGTCTTTTGTTTGTCGGACCGACAGGAGTTGGAAAAACAGAAATTGCAAAGACACTGGCGAAGGAGCTTGGAGTAAAGCTGATCCGCTTTGATATGAGTGAATATGGTGAAAAACACTCTGTGGCTAAGCTGATTGGCTCGCCTGCCGGATATGTCGGCTATGAGGAAGGGGGTATACTGACAGAGGCTGTCAGAAGGAATCCGTCATCGGTACTCCTTCTTGATGAGATAGAGAAGGCTCATGCTGACATTTATAACGTTCTTCTGCAGGTCATGGACTATGCAACACTGACTGATAATCAGGGGAGAAAAGCCGATTTTAGAAATGTGGTAGTGATCATGACGTCAAATGCCGGGGCAAATCGCCTTGGGAAGAGCGGAATAGGATTTTACAGCGAAAGCCAGGATAATGCTACGCTGTTGGATGCGGTGAAGCATACATTCCAGCCGGAGTTCAGAAACAGGCTGAGCAAAATTGTTGTTTTCAACAGTATGGATGAGAAAATGGCAGAAAAAGTAGTTGAAAAGAAGCTGGGAGAACTTAAACAACAGCTGTTATTAAAAAAGATTACTTTTTCCGCAGACAAGAAAGCAAAAGCCCTGGTTCAAAGGCGGGGTATAAGTCAGGAATTTGGAGCAAGAGAAGTAGACAGGGTAATAAGAAACGATGTAAAGACACTTTTTGTTGATGAGATGCTCTTTGGTAAGCTAAAAGGTGGTGGAAAGATATCGCTGTCTGTTAAGGATGGAGAATTCAGTGTTTCTGTAGTGTCCAAAAAACAGGGAGAATAAATGCCGGTATATAAATTGGTTGAAAACGAAATATTCTTTCCGAACCCGTGTCTGGCCGAGGAAAACGGTCTGCTTGCAGTAGGCGGAGATCTGTCGGTTGACAGGCTTGTACTGGCGTACAGAAATGGTATCTTTCCCTGGTACAATGAAGGCGACCCTATAATGTGGTGGTGCCCAAAAGAAAGATTTATCATCCGTCCTGAGAACATACACATATCCCACTCTATGAAGAAGTTTATACGGAAGCATGAAATAAGCGTGTTCTTCAACAGACATTTCTCTGAAACCATGCACAGATGCAGGGAAAAGAGAGAATTTAACGAGGGGACATGGATAACTGATGATATGGAAAAGGCCTACAAAAGGCTCTTTGACAGCGGATTTGCGATAAGCGCAGAAGCTTATTTTGACGGCAGGCTTGCCGGTGGACTATATGGTGTCTGCCTTGGGAAATGCTTTTTTGGAGAGAGTATGTTTTCAGAGATGGAGAACGGCTCCAAAGCAGCGCTAATATCCCTTGCACAACTCCTTGAAGAAAATGACTTTGTGATGATAGACTGTCAGTTTCACACCGACCATCTTGAGAGTATGGGCGGTGTGATGATCAGTTATGATGAATACATGAAGTTACTTGAAAGGGGGCTTGAGGTGACTAAAAAGGGAACTTGATCACATGTGGATAATTCCCAGAACATTTGCTACTGCACTTATCAATATGATGATAACAAATATCGGGCATAGGAATCTTATCATAAAGGAAAAGACTCCTTTGCGTTTGAAGGTATGCCCATCCTGTTCAACTTCTGCTTCGAGTGCGTCAAGTCCCATATATTTAGTTATAAGAAGACATGTTGAAAGTGCTGCAATCGGCATCATCACCGAGTTGGTCAGGAAATCAAAGAAATCCAGGAACTGCATTCCAAGGAGCTTTACTTCGGCAAGAGGCCCGTTTCCGAGTGACGAAAGGGATCCAAGGACAACCATTATGACAGCCATAATGATTGTCCCTTTTTTTCTGCTCCATTTGAACTCATCCGCAAAAGTCGAAACTGCGCTTTCAGTAAGGGCGATGGCGCTTGTCACTGCAGCGAAGAGCACCAGTGCAAAAAACAGGATTCCGATTATCCTGCCCAAACCCATGCTCGCAAAAATCTTGGGCATGGTGATGAACATCAGTGAAGGTCCGGCTTTAAGGGCGCTCTGGTCACCGCCGCTGAAAGCGAAAACTGCAGGGATGATCATAACGCTGGCAAGTATTGCTATAGCGGTGTCAAAAAATTCAACCTGTTTGGTGGAAACTTCAATGCTGACGTCTTTTTTGACATAGGAACCAAAGGTGATGAGTATACCCATGGCGATCGAAAGTGAATAAAACATCTGTCCCATAGCGGTCACTACGGTCATAAGTGAAAAATCGCTGATGTTAGGGATAAAGAGATATTTTACGCCACTGAGCGCACCCGGTCGTGTAACAGAATATATACTTATTATAATCGCGAGTACGACAAGTACCGGCATCATCATCTTAGAAACTCTCTCGATGCCGTTTCTTACGCCCATAAAAATAACGACCAGCACCATCATTGAAAAGATTATGAACCAAAACTCTGACGCTGCTCCATTTGTGATAAACGATGAAAAAAATGTATCCTCTGCGATACTGTTTACATCAGATCGCAGGTACTCAAAGAGATATTTACATACCCATCCGCCGATAACAGAGTAATAGGGAACAATAAGAATCGGAATGACAGCATTTATCCATCCGCCCACAGTCATGAACTTATTGCCGCTGAGGGCACTAAATGCACCGACGGGGCTCTTTTTTGTGCTTCGTCCGATAGAAGTTTCTGCAACTATCATCGTATATCCGAATGTGAGAGTAAGAACTATATAGACTAAGAGAAAGATTCCTCCACCATATTTTGCGCACAGATAGGGGAATCTCCATATATTGCCAAGACCTACGGATGCTCCCGCGGCCGAGAGGACAAACCCGATCTTTCCTGAGAATGATGCCCTGTTTTCTTGTTTCAATTTTGATACCTCCATAGAAATTATACGGATAACATTGTATCAAAAAAAATATAAAAAAGCACCCACTGCATTTCTGCAGCAGGTGTGGCAAATGTCGGTGTCATGAAAGTTCAAGACAAAGCCTTTCGCGGCTGTTCTCTTCTTTGAAATAGCTGATGACATCCTTGGCCATACCAAAGGTGAATGCAATGATATTGCAAATATCAGTAAAGAATGTTTTTACGTTTTGATTATTCATTATAAAATCCTCCATAAGAAATATTTGTTCCGTGACATCTGTGTTATGTATCTTTATACGAAGGAAAAATAATCGTGGCAAAATATCTTAAAAAAATATTCTCCATTTTCGCATTAGTATGAATAATATGGGAGAATTACCTTTCTGTCAGGGGTAATTGTGTAATTATCATCAAGGTGATTGATGCTTTTGACTTCTTCCAGATATGAGTCTACATCGTGGTAGTGAGATGCATTATAATAGCCGTCTGAAATCCCAAGAAGAGTATCTCCGGGCAGAACATCAACGGCGGTGTAGTACTTCTTCTCGATCTTTTCGTCGTGAGCCTCCAATTTCACTGTAAATACCAGAAACAGGATCAGCATTATTATACCTGTTATAAATAAAGCGAGCGCAAACCTTTGACGTCTGACAATCCTGTTCCTTCTCTTTTTATTCATCGCTATTTTAACTTCTCTAGTAGACATATATGCTGTTTCCATCATTTCTTTAGCCTCCTGTTTAATCGATCCGTTTGTGATGATATGATTATCTGAAATTATGTGGGTGAAAAAACGGACTCAATTCCCGGGGGCTTTCGGAAATGGCTGAGGTTCCTGATAATAATGAACTGACATATACAAATTGCCTATGTATAATTAAAGAAGGATGCTATAATACTTTTTAGATTGTTTTTATAATACTGACTGCTATTGACCGGAAATGGCGGGTGAAATGAAGAAATACAGAGATTAACTATGAGTCTTATCAGGAAGTTTATACCATATTACAAACCATATATTGGAGTTTTTTTACTGGATCTTTTTTGTGCCTCGGTTCTGTCGGTCATAGATCTGGCTTTTCCACAGTTTTTAAGGATATTGAGATCGACGCTTTTTCTTGAAGAACCATCTGTTATTCTAAAGAGATTATGGATAGTAGCGATTGTTCTTTTGGCCATGTATATTGTAAGGTCTCTCTGCAAGTACTATGTGACCTATCAGGGACATATGATGGGTGCCAGAATGGAATCGGGAATGAGAAGGGAATTGTTTGACAGATTTGAGGCCTTTTCTTTTTCCTATTATGATGTGCACAATACCGGAGAGATGATGAGCAAGCTTGTATCGGATCTGTTTGACATTTCCGAACTTGCGCATCATGGGCCTGAGAACATATTTATTTCTGTTGTAAAGATTGTGGGTTCATTTATTCTTCTTATGAGAATAAATGTGCCGATGACGCTGTGCCTTGTCGCGGTTGTCGCATGTATGGCTGTCTTTTCGATAAAACAGAACCGGCGAATGAGGACGACTTTTTCTGATAACCGGAAAAAGATAGCAGGGATCAACTCATCTCTTCAGGATACTCTTGGCGGGATCCGTGTGGTTAAGTCTTTTACAGGTGAAGAAATCGAGGGTAGAAAGTTTGACAAGTCCAACCTGGCTTTTCTGGATTCCAAGCAGGCCAATTACAGACAGATGGCGACATTTCATTCCGGGAACAATTTCTTTGAGGGAATGATGTTTGTAACTGTGCTTGTGGCAGGAGGGTATTTTATAGCGAAGGGGCAGATAAGCGGAGAGGATCTGGCTATATACGCGCTGTATATCAATATTTTCATCAACCCCGTGAATGTTCTGGTGGAGTTTACCGAGCAGTTGCAGAAAGGCATGGCTGGATTTGAGCGGTTCCGCGAGGTAATGGACACGATGCCGGAGATAGTTGATAAACCCGGTGCCGGAGAGCTTAAGGATGTGAAGGGCATCATAGATTATAATGATGTTTCTTTTTCCTATGAAAAAGAGGAGACAGTATTACAGCACATTGATCTTCACGTGGACGCGGGCAAGTCTGTGGCGATTGTCGGACCATCGGGCGGTGGAAAGACCACGCTGTGCTCACTTCTTCCGAGATTTTATGATGTCACGCAAGGCGCTGTGATGATCGACGGAACCGATATAAGAGATGTGACGCAGAAGTCCCTTCGATCATATATTGGCATTGTCCAGCAGGATGTATATCTTTTTAACGGCACTGTAAAAGAGAACATTGCATACGGAAAGCCCGGAGCCTCGATGGAGGAGATAGTTGAGGCTGCCAGAAGCGCAGACCTGTTAAATTTTATTGAGAGTCTGCCGAAGGGATTTGATACAGAGGTCGGAGAGAGAGGCGCGAGGCTCTCAGGAGGTCAGAAACAGAGAATTGCCATAGCACGTGTTTTTCTTAAGAATCCACCTATCCTCATACTGGATGAGGCGACCAGTGCACTTGACAATGAGAGTGAGAGATATATTCAAGAGAGTCTTGATAAGCTTTCTGTTGGAAGGACTACGATAACTATTGCGCACAGACTTTCGACAATTCTTGGGGCGGACGAGATCATTGTACTTGATGGAGATGGAATTAAAGAAAGAGGTACACATAAACAACTGATCAAGGAGGGAGGACTGTATGAGAAGTATTATCGCATGCAGCTCGGAACCATCTGAAGATCTGCATAAAAGGAGGTATTAAAATGGAGAGAGTCGAGAAATTTTTAAAAGAGGCAGGAACATATTACCTGGCCACGGTAGACGGGGATCAGCCAAGGGTGAGACCTTTCGGGACGGCTCATGTTTTTGAGAACAGGCTTTACATTCAGACAGGTAAGGTAAAGGACGTTTCAAAACAGATACATGCCAATCCCAAATTCGAGATCTGCGCATTTATGAACGGTGAGTGGCTGAGAGTTGCAGGAGAGCTCGTTGAAGATGACAGAATTGAGGCGCGCCAGTCAATGCTGGATGCATATCCTTCGCTTCAGGGTATGTACAAGGCTGATGATGGGAATACAGAGGTATTTTATATAAAGAATGCGACCGCGACTTTCAGTTCTTTTACACATGAACCTGAGACAGTTACTTTTTAGCGGATAACTGAATGAGATAATTCGGGAGGATCACTATGGAAGGAGTATATCAGGCTGCGGAGGGTATTCTTCGTTATGTGGTTGAGTTTTCCACACTTCTGCTGGAGCTGTTTGGCATATGCATACTGGTTTTTACTGCAATCAAGAGCTTTATCTTCTGGTTAAAAAAAGATGATTCCATAAGGCTTCAGCTTGCGCAGGGGATAGCTCTGGCATTGGAGTTTAAGCTCGGGGGAGAGGTCCTTCGAACAGTTGTGGTAAGAGAGTGGGCAGAGCTTGGAATACTTGGGGCAATCATTACCTTAAGAGCAGCCCTTACTTTCCTGATACACTGGGAAATCAAGAATGAAGAGAAAGCACTTGCGCCTAAACTGCACGGAGACGAAAATATATAACATATATATCAATTGTTCGAAATGAAAGGCAGATAATAATGGAATATATTGAAAATGAGTTCTTAAAAATTGGTGTGGAGAACCATGGTGCTGAACTTAGCAGTATCTATGACAAGAAGAGAGACAAGGAACTGCTGTGGCAGGCTGACCCTGCATTCTGGAAGAGACATGCGCCAATTCTTTTCCCTTTTGTAGGGAATGTCAACAAGGGTGTGTACAGATACAACGGGAATGAGTATCCCATGACTCCACATGGTTTTGCCAGAGATATGGAGTTTGAACTCCTTGAGAAAGGGCAGGACAGTATCAGCTTTATACTTAGATCTGATGACGAGACAAAGAAAAACTACCCATTTGAGTTTGAACTTATAGTGAGGCATGTGATTGATGCAAACAAGATACGGGTTGAGTGGGAGGTAATAAACCCTTCTTCAACTGAAAAGCTTTTTTACTCGATAGGCGGACATCCTGCTTTCAGATGTCCTATCGGTGATGGCGAGAGGAGAACAGACTACAAGGTAAAATTCAATAAGAACAGCCTTGAGTATGTGCTCATTTTGCAGGATACCAGGGAAGTGGATTTTGAAAATCCACGCCCGCTTGAGCTAAAGGATGGATATCTTGATATAACAGAGCATCTTTTTGATGATGACGCACTGATATTTGATGATGAGCAGGTTGAGGAAGTAAGCCTCTGTACTCCGGGCGGAGAACCTTATATAACTGTGAAATGCAAGGGATTTCCTAGTTTTGGCCTGTGGTCTCATCCATCAACAGATGCTGAATATATCTGTCTCGAGCCATGGATCGGAAGATGTGACAATAAGGGCTTTGATGGTGAACTTCCTGAAAAGTACGGCGAACAGGTACTTATGCCTGAGAAAAAACAGAAATATCACTATGATATTGTGGTATCGTAATTTGCGCTAATTTAATGAACCCAAATGTGTTCCCGGATATTTAGCGAATCCCGTTAAATATCCGGGAAGTATTTATGATATTGGATATTTAGGAGAATATTTATGGCTGTAGTTGTTGGTACAATTGCTTCCGCTGATTTTCAGATGAGATACTGCAGATTTGGAAACAGCAGCGGATTGCCGGTAGTGATCATTCCTGGGCTGTCTGTGATCAGTGTCATGGAATTTGCGGCTTCTGTAGCTGCGCAGTACAGATTATTTACTGAAAAATACGATGTTTATGTGATCAACAGAAGGACAGACGTCCCCGAAGTTTATACCATTGAAGATATGGCAAGGGACACCGCGAAGGCTATAAAATTACTGGGACTGAGTAAAATCAGGATCATTGCGGCATCCCAGGGGGCAGTGATAGCCATGCTGATCGCAGTAAGTGAGCCGGATCTTGTTGACAGAATGGTGCTTGCATCTACAAGCTCTCATGCTAACGCAAGATCCTGCGCCGTTCTGGATACCTGGCGGGGATATGCAAAGAGCGGAGACAGAGAAGGTCTGATGCTTGCCTTTGCGGAAAAGATCTATACAAAAGAATATGTTGAGCATTACAAAGATGCGTTTAAACAGATGGCAAGGCTGATCAGGGATGAGGATCTTGAGAGGTTTTTAGTAATGTCAGCGGATTTGCTTGATTTTGATATTTCAGCCAGAATAAGTGAGATACGCTGTCCTGTCTTTGTGATAGGCGCTGAGGAGGATCTGGTATTTGGCAAAGAGCCATCGCTGGAAATAGCCGAAAAGACAGGAGGGGAGTGCTTTGTCTACCAGGGCTATGGCCACGGTGTATATGACGAGGCACCTGACTGTGTAGAGAAGGTTTTTGAGTTTATTGACAGGGCATGAAATGAAGTATTGGATTTCGTCACACCTCATGCTATAGTAATGTAAAGTGTTAAATTGAAGGGAGAAGAATTCTATGAGAAAAAAGTTTGTTGCGTCAATTATAGCGCTGACAATGATGGCAGCGATGGTTGGGTGTGGAAGCTCTTCACAGCAGGCAGCTACAGATACAGGAAGTTCTGAGGGCGCTGCAGGTGCATCCGGAAAAGTTTGGAAGATTGCCACAGATACAGTATTCAAGCCGTTTGAATACACGGATGACAAGGGCAACTTTGTAGGAATTGACATGGATATACTCGAGGCGATCTCGAAAGACCAGGGATTTGAATATGAAGTTCAGGTACTTGGATGGGATGCTTCAATTGCAGCCTGTCAGGCTGGCCAGGCAGACGGTATGATTGCCGGTGCTTCAATAACAGAAGAGAGAAAGAGCTCCGGATGGATCTTTTCAGACGGATATTATGATGCTAACCAGTGTATGGCAGTAGAGAAGTCTTCTGATATAGATGGATTTGATGATCTGAAAGGACTCTCAGTTGCCGTTAAGACGGGAACTATGAGTGCTGCTTATGCTGAAGAGCTCTCAGCAGATTATGGCTTCACAGTAACATATTTTGAGGACTCACCCACTATGTATCAGGCCGTTGTTGGAGGCCAGGTTGCTGCATGCTTTGACGATACCCCGATCATGGCTTCAAATATCAAGGATTCCGGAATCGCAATGAAGCTGGTCGATGGAACAGGCAACGAGCCTGCAGCTTATGGTTTCGCGATATTTAACGCAGATAACCAGGAGCTTGTAGACAAGTTTAATGCAGGTCTCAAGAACATTAAGGCAAATGGTACTTATGATGAGATCATAAAGAAGTATCTGGGTGAGTAAGCATGGCAAGAATTATTACTGTATATGGAACGCTGCTTCTTGGTGCGTTTGGAAGGACACTGCTTTTAGCGCTGCTGGGATTGTTTTTTGCCTGCTTTATCGGACTCTTTTTTGGAATACTCGGAGTTGTCAGTAACAAGGCATGCAACATAATATCTCAGATTTTTGTAGATATTATAAGAGGCGTCCCGATGATAGTTTTGGCATTCTTTGTCTATTTCGGGGTTCCATATCTTTTTAACAACATAATAGGTGGATTCAATGTCAATCTGACTGCGCTCAGGGCAGGAACAATCTGTCTTGCTCTCAACTGTGGCGCATATATGGCTGAGATCGTCAGAGCCGGCATCCAGTCTGTTGATATCGGGCAGATGGAAGCCGCCAGGTCACTGGGACTGACTTATGGCATGGCGATGAGGAAGGTTGTGCTCCCGCAGGCCATAAAGACAATGATCCCTACGTTTATCAATCAGTTCATTATAACTCTCAAGGACACCTCTATCTTGTCGGTAATAGGTTTCCCGGAGCTTGTCAATACAGCCAAGAATGTCCAGGCCAACACTTTCATGTCATTTCAGACCTGGGCTATAGTAGCGGTCATGTATCTGATTGTGATCACTTTGCTCTCCCGCAGTGCAAAGGTACTTGAAAGGAGGCTGGCCGTTGATAGATAAGTCGGAAATAAAGGTAAGTGTAAAAAATCTGCAGAAGCATTTTAATGATCTTGAGGTTCTCAAAGACATAACAACAGATATCTATAAAGGTGAGGTTGTATGCGTGATCGGACCCTCCGGATCAGGTAAGTCGACATTTCTCAGATGCCTAAACAGACTCGAGGAAGTGACCAGCGGAACAGTTGTTGTTGATGGCAATGATATAACATCAAGGCAGATCAATATCAACAAGGTCAGGGAAAACATTGGAATGGTATTCCAGCACTTCAATCTTTTCAACAACCTGAATGTTCTGGACAACCTTACGCTCGCTCCGGTTCAGTTAAAAAAGTGTTCCAAAGAAGAAGCTACTCAGAGAGCAATGAAGATGCTCAAAAAGGTTGGACTTGAGGACAGAGGTGACAGTTATCCCAGTCAGCTTTCCGGAGGGCAGAAGCAGAGAGTTGCAATAGCCAGGGCGCTCTGTATGGAACCGGATGTTATGCTATTTGATGAGCCCACATCGGCACTTGATCCCGAGATGGTAGGTGAAGTCCTCCAGGTAATGAAGGACCTTGCCGCTGACGGAATGACCATGGTGATCGTTACTCATGAGATGGGATTTGCCAGAGAAGTGGCTGACAGGGTTATCTTCATGGATGGTGGCTATATTGTTGAGGAGGGTTCCCCTCAGGAGGTTCTCTTAAATCCAAGGGAGCCAAGGACCATAGATTTCCTCAATAAGGTACTTTAAGAAGCTTTAGAAGCGGTTTCCTGCTTAAATGTCAGACAATTTGGTCTGGTATAATATTTTGTGTTGACAAATATTCGGAATTAGAATATTGTAGTAAGTGCTTATGACGAAGTAAATTTTCGAAAGGAGGTAATACATAATGATTAAGCTCAGAAATTCATATTTAACTTATAACTGTATTGTGGTTACCTCGAAGAGGATTACGAAGTAAGCCTGTTTTCATGTATTTTCGGCGCGGTATCCACTATGGAGACCGCGCTGTTTTAGCGTTTAAAGACTATATGCGAAATATTTAAAGGCGGCAGGATTCTCCATTCTGTCGCTTTTTATTTATCTTTAAGGATGTGATCATAATGAAGAAATATTTAGTTAAAAACTGGTGGAGATATACACTGGGAGGAATTTCTCTTATATGCAGCACGGCGATCGATATTCTTGTACCCTTTATAACTCTTTCTATGGTCGATGATGTCATTGTGGGAAGGAATATGGATATTTTCAGGAGGGATATACTTCTCTACGTGGCAGCCGGACTGGGAAGAGCGTTTTTCCAGTTCGTCAAGGAATTTCTCTGTGACATGTCCGGATGCCGTGTCGCATCAGGACTTCGCAAGGATATGATGAAGCATATTCTATCACTGCACAAGGGCTTTTTTGACAAGAATAATACCGGAGAACTGATGGCCAGAGTAAAGGACGATGCAGGAGCAGTGTGGGATCTCACAGGATTTGTCGGTATGCTGCTGACTGAGGCAGCGGTGTATTTTTCAGGTGTTGTCATATGCATGATAAGCCTTAACTGGAAGCTTAGTCTGGTGCCACTGGCATTTATGCCTCCGCTTGCATACATAGCAATTCATCTCGAGAAGACGTTGGATAAAGACTACGATGATATCAGTGAAAAGAATGCGGATCTCACCAAGGTTGTGGAGGAAAACATCTCGGGAGTGAGGACTGTAAAGGCTTTTTCTGCTGAAGACACCGAAATGAAGAAATTTGATGAAAAGAACAATGCATACGGTGAGGCAAATAAAAAGTTTGCATTTGATCTTGCAAATACGGATCCGCTTCTTGAAACCATACCCAAGATCATGCAGGTTTTTGTGATCGCGATAGGTGGATACGTCGCTATAAGGGGAATTATAACCTACGGAACACTTGTGGCATTTGTGTCTTATTCAATCAGCATCGTGTGGCCGATAGAAAACCTGGGATGGATGCTGTCTCTTGTATCACAGGGATTTGCGGGTTACAAAAAGATTTCAAAAGTTATGAATACGTCCCCTGAAATAACTGATGTTATTGGAAAAGAGCTGAAATCATGTGCTATATGCCCTGAGGGAGAGATTAAATTTGAAAATGTTGACTTCGAAATTGAAGGCAAAATGATCTTGAGAGACGTGTCTTTTTCATTGGTTAAAGGGAAAACACTTGGTATAATGGGTGCCACCGGCGCCGGAAAGAGCACAATAGTGAACCTTATAGAGAGGTTTTATGATGTGACAGGTGGCCGCATACTGATCAACGGAGAGGATATCAGGAAAATGCCTCTCAGTGATGTGAGGGCGTTCTCATCGGTAGTTACGCAGGATGTATTTCTTTTCTCAGATACGATTACCGAAAATGTCAGACTTGGTTTAAAGAACTCGATGGATGAGAGAACCGTAAGAGACGCGATAAAAAGTGCTCATGCCAAGGAATTCGTTGAGAAGATAACAGATGGCTATGACGCTGTTATCGGAGAGAGGGGGATAGGTCTGTCCGGTGGACAGAAGCAGAGATTGTCAATAGCCAGGGCGCTGGCCAAAAGTGCAGATCTTTTGATACTGGATGATTCTACATCCGCGCTGGATATGGAGACTGAAGCTGCTATTCAGAAAGAGCTTCTGCAAAAGACTGATATAAGTAAGATCATTATCGGGCACAGAATTTCGTCGGTTAAGGACGCCGATGAGATCATAGTACTTGAAAACGGGCGCATTAAGGAGCGGGGAACGCATGCCCGTCTGATCGCCGCAAGGGGGCTCTATTATAAAACCTATGAGGCACAATATGGCGATTACAGAAGAGCCCTCGCAGTTAATGAATAAGGAGGTGCATATATATGGCAATTAATAGCACCAGAGAGGATGAAGAGCTAAAAGAAAGCTTGAAGCTTGATGTACTGGGAAGGCTTCTTAAAAACCTTCTCGAATACAAGCTGAAAATAGTAATTGTAACAGCACTTATACTTGTTACAGTTGCTATCTCTACTGCTTATCCTCTGCTGATTGAAAAAATTATTGATGACAAGATCATAAAAGGTGATATTCAGGGGCTTTTTCTTATGGCAGTGATTATGGTACTGCTTGCTGTTGTCAGTTATGTGGCAACCATTGTCTGGAGAAGGATGATGGCTGTAATCTCAAATGACCTGATCCTGAATATCAGAAGAAAGCTTTATGCACATATCCAGGAACTGGGCGTAGACTTTTTTGATCAGAGACCTTCGGGGAAGATACTTGCAAGGGTAACCGGAGATGTCAATGCCCTGAAGGAGGTGCTTTCGAGCACGGTTACCACGCTGGCTCCTGAGGCTTTGAGCCTTGTGGTAATCCTTGCAGTTATGATCGTAAAGAGCCCTGTACTGAGCCTTTCTGCAGCAGTAGCGGTACCTGTTATCATGACCGGACTTTATTTTTGTGAGATTCTGGCCCATAAGAGGTGGCAGAAGTGGAAAAAGAAGGACTCCAATATGACTGCGTTTATCCATGAGGGAATAGAAGGCGTATCCATAATTCAGAGCTTTAATGCACAGGAGGAAGCAAACATTGAGTTCTGCGGGATAGTAGATGAGGTGATAAAGGCATTCAGATCCGCTGTTTTTGTGACTGATCTTTACAGTCCCACGATCGAGATCGCAAACGGGCTTGGTACTGCGACGCTCTACTATCTGGCAGTAACCAGACTGGGAGTCAGACAGGAGTCTATAGGAACGCTGTCGGCATTTGTTTTGTACCTGGGAATGTTTTTCAGCCCTATAAGGAATCTCGCAAATTACTACAACAAGCTTATAACCAATCTGTCATCAGCAGAGAGGGTTTTTGAGATAATGGATATGACTCCTTTGGTAAAAGACCTGGAACGTGCCGATGATATTCCACCAATAAAGGGGAAAGTAGAATTTGATCATGTGACATTTGCATACCCTGATGAACCGGATGTGGACATTCTGCGTGGTGTGAGTTTTACTGCGCAGGCAGGGGAGACAATTGCCCTTGTGGGACCGACAGGCGCAGGAAAAACCACTATTGTGAGTCTTCTAAGCCGTTTCTATAACACAAAGAGTGGAAAAATTATGGTTGATGGATATGATATCAGCAAGGTGACTGTCAGGTCTCTCAGAAGTCAGCTTGGTATCATGACGCAGGACAATTATCTCTTTTCCGGAACCATAAGGGATAACATAAAGTACGGCAAGCCGGATGCAACTGATGAGGAAATGATCGCGGCGTCCAAAGCAGTTCACGCTCATGACTTCATTGAGGCAATGGAAAAAGGGTACGATACTGTGATAACTGAGAGGGGTGGAGGGCTGTCAAATGGCCAGCGACAGCTTATTGCTTTTGCGAGGACTCTTCTTACGAATCCAAGAATACTCATACTCGACGAAGCTACCTCAAGTATTGATACAAGGACTGAGATACTGGTTCAGGAAGGTATCGCAGAGCTTCTGAAAAAGAGAACATCCTTCATTGTTGCTCACAGGCTTTCGACTATCAGGAACGCAGACAGGATATTTGTGATTGATGATGGCGGAATCCTTGAGTGGGGTAATCATGAAACACTCATGTCAAGAAAAGGAGCATACTATAACCTCTACTCATCGCAGTTTGTAAGTGCATCATAATGAGATATAAGTAATATATGTTATATAATATTTTGTGTATATCAAACGAAAATGTGCGAAATTATATCTGAAAAAATCAATTATTAGTAATATAATAGAATCAGTGAATATTTGTCTATGATATAAGCAATGTCATATAACAGGGAGCGCACGGATGATTCTATATCTGACCAGCAGTTTTATATCATATCAGAAGATTGAAGAATATGAGAAGGTACAGCCTGATGAGTGCTATGGATTTTTTGAGGATCTGAGAAAAGAGTGGCCGGAATCAGCTAATTTTCTCTATATTCCCTGTGACCCTGATGCAGATGAAGAGAATGAGAATCAGAAAAGGCGGGTGCTGGACAGCCTGGAAATGTCCGGCATTGCCGTCAATGAAATCAGGATTCTTAATACAAGGTCGAAAGAGGCTGCAATAGAAGCAGTAAAATGGTCAAATGTCATCTATCTTGCGGGGGGACATGCTCCGACCCAGCTCGCTTTCATGAAGCAGGTCGGACTTAAGGAAGCCCTGCTTGACTATGGCGGGATCGTAATCGGCTTAAGTGCAGGATCTGTAAACTCCGCATTTTATGTATATCTGATGCCTGAACTTGAGGGAGAAGCAAAAGATCCTAATTATGTCAGATTCTCTGATGGTCTTGATCTGACTAATATCCAGATGATACCACACAGGGAATCTATGCGGGAAAAAGTGGTCGACGGGATGAATTTTATCGAGGACATAGTCATTCCGGATAGCTTTGGCTGCCGATTTTATCTGGTTTCTGACGGCAGTTATTTCAAGGTAAAAAATGGCAAGACTATCTTCAGGGGAAAAGGCGAGATCATAGAAGATGGGATGACTCTTCCGCTTAAGGAGGGGGCAATTGTTCCGTATATGGGTTATGTAGAACAGCCTGTTATAAGGACAATTCTTGCTGACGGCTATGATATGGTTATCACTATTTATAAATATGATGAGAGGTGCGAAGTATATTACCTGCATGAAAAGCTGGCGGAAGTGTTTGAAAATGTCAAGCTAAGATATAAGGATATCTGTTTCAAACTGTCGCAGGTAGTTGTTGAAGAGGAAAGGGAATGTTTTCTGAATCAGTTGCAGCTTTCTGTTATTCTGGATGAACTTGCGCAGAAAGGGGACTATGTTAGGACAATACATGTAGAAACTCCGGATGGGCGTAAGGCGAAGAATGTAAGAGTCAGTAAAATTCCGGGATACCCTGATTGGGTAATGATCGTCTTTATCGACATCACAACCATTCTCGATCATGACTGGATGACTGATGAATACGCAAGGACTGGATTTATTGAGAGAGCAAGGCTCTTTATTTCGGAAATTCCGGCTGACGAACACTATTCTCTCGTGTATACAAATGTTAAAGGATTTAAGGCAGTAAACGAGCTCTTTGGTGATAAAAACGGTGATTTGGTTATTTTTCAGACCAGAGATGTGCTGAAAGACTATCTGAAGCCTGTTCTTCTGGGGAGGCTTGAGAGCGACCACTTTGTCCTTATTACAAAAGATGAGAATCTGAATGAGAAGAACCTGAAGGCGATGTGCAGACAGATTTTCAAAATTGAATCCAAGGAATACAACTACGAGATAAGGTGTGGTATTTATGCCATTAAGAATTCACGCTCAGAAATAACGCATCTTGTGGCAGGTGCCAAGCTTGCGGAGAAGAGTATCAGGGACGGCAAGAGAAATCGTCTGTATGCTTATTACGACGATAAGATGAAAGAAAACTATGTCAAACAGAGATTTCTTCTGTCAGATCTTGAGAGAGGCATAGCCGACAATGAGTTTGAGCCATATTATCAGCCTATAGTTGATGCCATGACAGGGGAAATAGTCAGTGCAGAGATGCTGATCAGATGGCGGCACAAGGATTTGGGCATGGTATCTCCTGCAGATTTTGTTCCTGTCATTGAATCGGAAGGCAAGATGTCCATTCTTGACAATTTTATTGTTGAAAGAGGAATGGATTTGATCATGAGGCGCCTTGCAGAAGGGAAAAGAGTTGTTCCCTGTGCCATGAACCTGTCCAGAACTGACTTTTACGACCTGGTATTTATTGAGAGTATTTTTGACCGCATAAAGAAATATAAAATAGATCCTGCAATACTGAGATTTGAAGTTACGGAATCTGCCTATGCCGATCTGGAGATGAAGGCAGTGGACTATCTTAACAGAATGAAGAAGCAGGGCATCCAGATCCTGCTTGACGATTATGGCAGTGGAATGAGCTCGCTTTCAATGCTTGAGACTTTTGACTTTGACATAATCAAGCTCGATATAGGTTTCATCAGAAAGATTGGAATCAATGATAAGGTAGAATCCATTATCGTTTCCACAATCAATCTGGCTCATTCAATTGGGGCAAAAGTAACGGCAGAGGGCGTTGAGACTGAAAATCAGCTGCGGTTCCTCAGAGAAGCGGGTTGTGATTACATTCAGGGCTATTATTTTTATAAGCCGTTACCGGAAAATGAATTTGAAAAGCAGCTTTAGCATTTTTGCTAAGGCTGCTTTTTTAAAGCGGTTATTGTTCTGTAGTATTCTCCGAATAGTGTCTGTTCATGATCTGCTTTGCTTTATCCTGTACGTTCAGGAAGGCCTGCGCTACCTGTGGGTCGAAGTGTGAACCGCTGCTCTCCTCGATGATGCCTATTGCTTTTTCAAAAGGGAAACCCTTTTTGTAGCTTCTGGTGGAGACAAGTGCGTCAAATACATCCGCAACAGCCATTATCCTTGCAGAAAGAGGGATCTCTTCTCCCGCTATACCAGTGGGATAACCCTTTCCGTTCCATTTTTCATGGTGATAAAGAGCCATTCTGCGTGCCTCATGCAGATATCCGTCATCAGAACCCGGAACTGTGTCCATAACCCTGTCAAGAATCTGGGCACCTGCTGAGGTATGCCCTTTCATCTGATCGAACTCCTCATCCGTAAGTTTGCCGTTTTTATTCAGGATGGCGTCGGAAACGCTTATTTTCCCTATGTCATGCAGAGGTGCAGACCTGTAGACATCTTCTCTGAACTTGTCAGTGAGCTGGTCTGTATAAATTCCTTCTTTTACCAGTTCATCCATGATCATCTTGGCATATTCGGCAGTTTTCTTGACGTGGTCACCTGTATTCTTGTCCCTGCTCTCAACCATATCCGCAAGTACAAGGATAAGAGCATCCTGCATCTTGCTGATGGTCTCGTTCTTTTTGTGGATGTCTATGAGATACTGCAGGTTTTCCTCAGTCATGTCAGAGAACGCCTTATACAGGTTCTCTGTCTCATCGCCGGTATAGATCGAAAGCTGATGGAACAGCTTGGTGGTCTCTTCCATGTTGTTACCGTCTTTTTCAGAGAACATGGAAGCTGTATATGCCATTGTGTTAAGAGGCAGAATAACCTGGTATTCCGCGAGATACAGACCGATCGCGAGCGTAAGGGAGAAGATTCCGATGAAGGCAGAAATAACCTTGATTATGTATCTTCTGGATTCGGCTCTGAGACTGTCCATTGATATGTCAACTCCGGCATAGGCGGTTACGTCGCCTGAGCTGTTTACGATAGGTTCATATACTGTAAGAAGCCAGCCGAATGTATCATCTGAAACTATTGGCTCGATTCTTCCGCCTGCAAGCAGAATGGGCACGTATTTAGAAAAAGACTCGTCAAATTCAATTACTTCACCGGTAGGTGTCGCAGGAACACCATCTGTGGCAATATCGAATACCACATGGCAGCCATCGGGAAGTATCTTGTAAACGTAGACATATTCAGTAAAGGCAGACGCATCCCTTATCTTGCGCAGATTATCCTCAACCCGGAGGTAATCGGGATTGCTCTTGCCTTCAGCCAGATACTCGTCAACTCTGTTTCCATCAACCATTCCGGCGGCCATCTCTGCAGTTCCGATCGCATAGATCTTCTGATGATCAACTGTCGAATTAAAGTACATGATATAGCAGATGTAGATGGCTGAAGCTCCGATAATAACAGAAGCACATGTAAGCAGAGTCACCAGCTTTATTCGAAGTGAGAACTGTCTGCTTCTCTTTTTGCGCAGCTCTTTGATCGTAGCGGAAGTTAAGGGCGCCTGCTTCCAGGCATGTATCTTGAAAATGTTCCTGAATTTGGTAGGAAGAAAATAAATAATGGCGAGAGCAAAAAAAAGACATATCGCCTTGTCAGCGATGTCTACCAAAAATCCTCCGAGGATCTCTGCGGTGAAGGGTGATAAGCCGATATTAGTCTGAAGACCGTGTACCATCTGAGAGGACGTATCCTCAGCTTCAGAACCATAGACAAACCAGGTGATCACACCACCGAGTATACCGCCAATGGCGGCGTTGATCACTGCAGTCAGCATTATGCCCAGCGATTTGCGAAGCAGACCTCTTTCACAAAGTAAAGAAGTTACAATGGCAATAAGAACATTGACCATGGTATATGATATTGCCATCGGATCAGATGTTATTGTAGTGATAAGGGGGCTTATGAGACCAACCATGATTCCGGGGATGTAACCACCAAGTATTGATGCGATCAGTGTACCTGTTACATCCATATAGATGGGCAGTCCCGAGAGACCTGCGATATATGCACCCAATGTATTTATAATTATCCCTGATATAACAAGTCCGATAAGTATGAAGACCTTCTCGCTTGTCGGTCTTGTCTGTTGTTTTCTAAGTAGTTCACCCATGGTTTAATAACTCCTCCACATATATGTAGATTTTACATCAAAATCAATAAAAAAACACCTCTGTGAGGTGTTTTATTTTGGGATTAGTTAAAAGCGTATTTAATCACATGGAGGCCGCATAACTGTCCATGGCATTATTCATAGCGAAGCTGATACGCCTGTTCATATCATCGGACAGCTGAACATTGAGCATATCTATTACCCGGTTGTCTATAGAAAATCCAAGACGCGCAGCATGCTCCTTGATCGGGTCTTCATGGAAAGGCGAATAATCCTTATGCATGTTATCGTTTTCAGATACAGCATTGACAGCAGGTTTGTTTGCTACTTCAAGCTCCCTGCTAAACTGTCGCTCTGCGTCCTTGTTGATCTCGGTGACAGAAGACCTTCCGGCCGCTGTCTGCTCAAAATACTTCCCTGTAATACTGTTGGCTGTTGCCAAGAATCCAAAATCCATTTATAGATCCTCCTTAAAACCACTTGCAAGAAATATATCGTACCGGGAAGCAAAAAACTTTAGCTTTATTCCTTTGACAAGTTACACAAGATTAAGGAGAAATATTCTAAAAATTTGTCAGTTTTTATGAGTTAAAAATTTACCTCCAATAGGAATCGAGCCAGGCGGCAGCAAGCTCTGTCCAGGGCTGGCAGGATGGAACATTCTCTTTCTCATCAGGGGATTCCGTAAGATGGCTTGCGAGAGAAAGGCCGTGGCATCCTGTAGGGAAGATATGGAGTTCGGTGTTTATACCGTGTTGACGCAGTGCAGTGGCAAAGAACAGCGAGTTTTCAACAGGCACAGCCTCATCTGTAAAAGTATGCCAGATGAATGTTCTTGGAACGTACTGATTAACAGTAGTTTCAAGAGACATTTTGCTCTCAAGTTCCGTGAGTCTGTCGCCAAGAAGATTTTTGAAGGAGTCTTTGTGCGCATGTTCTCCCGATGTGATCACCGGATAGCACAGTAAAAGACCGTTTGGACGCAGCATTTCCTTAGAAAGATCGCTTTTTTCACCGATGAGGGTCTCTGCAAGGAAATCCTCTCTCCAGAAGCATCCAAAGCTGGCAGCAAGATGGCCTCCGGCGGAGCAGCCCTGGATAATGATCGCATCGCTGTCAACGAACCATTCATCTGCGTGCTCCCTTATTATAAGTAGTGACCTTCCCAGTTCCAGAAGCGATGTGGGATAATGAGCGGGGTAGCAGGAATATCGCAGTATGGCTGTGTGATAGCCTTTCGCCATGAGAGAAAAGGCAATGGGTTCAGCTTCCCTGTCAGAAGTATATGCGTATGCGCCGCCCGGGCAAAGCAGTACGAGAGGGCGCTTTTTGATCTTAAGTTTTGGTGAAGATGTCTCCTGAATATAAACTGTCAGCTTCGCCCCATCAAGGGAGCCGTTTTCTTTGAGCTCAAATTCTTTATAAATCATCGTTTTCTCCTAAAAGATATGCTATTGTTGTTACAGTACAATTATACATTCTCGGATGTAAAATCCAAGAATGTATTAAATAAGGGAGTTATTGGCGTGCGTGTTATTAGTGAAACAAACCTGGATAAAAGCAAAATGAGTTCGACACAGGTAATGGTATTGGGGTTCCTGCTGGCGATAGTGATAGGATCTTTTCTCCTTATGATACCTGCAGCAACCACAAAAGGGCAGCACACGGACTATCTGACGGCTCTTTTCACCGCGACCACGTCTATCTGTGTTACGGGTCTTGTTGTTGTTGATACTTTTTCGCATTGGACTCTATTTGGACAGTTTATTATTCTGATCCTCATTCAGATTGGCGGATTTGGGGTTATCACTCTATGCTGCGCGGTCATGATGATAATGAAAAAACAGTTTTCGCTAAGGACAAGGCTACTTATTCAGGACTATTACAATCTTGATTCTATTGAGGGCCTGATAAAATTTCTTATCAGAGTCATCAAGGATACGCTCATAGTTGAGGGTATAGGAGCAGTACTGTATTCTGTTGTTTTTGTGCCAAGGTTTGGCTTTTTTAAGGGAATATGGGTTTCCGTATTTAACTCGGTTTCCGCTTTCTGCAATGCCGGTATGGATGTCATGGGACCCAATTCTCTCATAGATTACCAGAAAGACATTCCGGTGAATCTGATAACAATGACACTTATTGTTCTGGGAGGAATCGGATATGTTGTGTGGTTTGACTTTATTGAGACACTTAAGAAGTCTGTAAAGCGCAGATACAGCGTAAGGACTTTTTGCAGAAGGCTTGGAGAGCACTCCAAACTGGTAATAAACTTAACACTGTTTCTCATAATATCAGGTGCGCTTCTAGTGTTGCTGTTCGAGTGGGATAACCCTAATACTATAGGGAAGATGTCCCTTGGCAACAAGATACTTGCAAGTCTTTTTCAGTCTGTAACTTTCAGGACTGCCGGATTTGCAACTGTGCCGCAGGAAGCTCTCACTCCATCGACCTGTATAGCAGGATGTATGTTCATGTTCATAGGCGGGTCACCTGTGGGAACCGCAGGAGGTATCAAGACTGTTACTATTTTTGTGGTATTGCTCAACGTCTTTTCATTTATCAGAAACAGAACGGAACCGGTTGTATTTGGCAGGGCTGTGTCAGAAAAGCTGATAAATAAGGCGAGCGCCATTGTAATGTCCAATCTGATGATATCTATATTGCTTCTTATGGTCCTGATGCAGGTCTGCCGGGTGCCTGCGCTCTCGGCAGCCTATGAGATATTCAGCGCCACCGGAACTGTCGGGCTGTCCAGGGCTCTGACATCTTCCCTCAACGTGCCGGGAAGAATCGTGGTGATGATAGGAATGTACGCAGGGAGAGTTGGACCTATTTCAATGGCACTGTTCTTTAGTACGAAGCGTTCTGATAAAAATGACATCAGATTTTCAAATGGGCATTTTATAGTGGGATAAGGGTTCCAGATGATATATATTAAGCAAGGGAGGAATTATTGATGCGATACAATTCATATGTTGTTTTTGGGCTTGGTAAATTCGGACAGGCGGTGGCAGACAAACTGTTAGAGAGTGGTGCGGATGTCATGGTCGTTGACAATGATCCGGATATCATCGAATCCTATTCCGCCAAGGCTACTGCAGCCATAGAGGCGGATCTGACGGATCCCGCAGCCATTAAAGCACTTGGCATATCAAATATCGACTGCGCTGTTGTGGCCATGGCGATGAGCCTTGAGTCCAGCATAATGTGTACCATGATATCCAAGGAGTGCGGAGTTAAGTGGGTAGTAGCCAAGTCGGGCAGCGAGAGGATGGGAACGGTATTATCCAAGGTTGGAGCCGATGAGGTTGTTTATCCGGAGGAGGAAAGCGGTATAAGGACCGCAAGACATCTTGTGTCAAGCAATTTCCTTGAGTTCTTTGAGGTGAGTGAGGATATATGCCTGATCGAGATGCTGCCTAAGGACAAGTGGGTCGGCAAGACGCTCAAGGAGCTCAATTTAAGGAAAAAATACGGAATCAACGTTGTAGCGATAAAGGATGGCGTCGTCAATGAGTATGTGGATCCGGATGTTCCGCTAAAGGCAAGAGAGGCGCTATTGATGCTTATACATAAAAGAAATCTTGAGAAGCTGGATAAGAATATTGTGCTGTGATAATAAGATTAAAAAAGCTCGCGTTTTGCGGGCTTTTTTTAATGAAATAAAAATTTTTGATCTCTTTTAAGTTCTTTTTAGGTTTGGCATTTATCATGTGCTCATAAGCTACAGAAAATGATCACATGAAACGGAGATTTGACCATGAAAAGAAATATACTATTAGCTACATTATTCATTTCGGCGGCTCTTGTGGCAGGCGGATGCGGCGCACAGATGCAGGAAGCAGAAACAATAGAACAGACCGCTGTAAACGCTACAGTCGTTACAGATGACAATTATTTGAGTAATAGTGTTTCAGCCGGCACGTCCACACTACTTGACACATCCAACATGTTCACAGACAGAGATCTCGAACAGGAGGCTGATCTTACCGATGCACAGTACATAACACTTGAAAGCGGAAAAGATGTCACCATTTCAAGTGAGGGCGTATATGTGATAACAGGATCAGTTAAGGATACGACGATCATTGTAGATGCCAACGAAGCAAAAGTTCAGCTGGTACTTGATAAAGTAACAATCACAAATACCGATTTCCCTGCAATCTATGTTAAGAGCGCTGACAAGGTATTCATTACGACAACAGATTCAGAGAACAGCCTTTCAGTGACCGGCTCGTTTTCAGCGGATGGAGAAACCAATACCGATGCAGTTGTCTTTGCAAAAGATGATATCGTCTTTAACGGAAAGGGCAGTCTTCTGATAAGTTCAACTGCCAACGGTATTTCGGGAAAGGATGATATAAGATTTACAGGCGGAACCTACAACATAACATCCACAAAGGATGCGATAGAAGCGAATGATTCAATAAGGATCTGCGATGGCACCTTTACCATAAAATCCGGAAAAGATGCGCTTCACAGTGAAAACTCGGATGACGCGTCTGTGGGATTTGTATATATATCGGGCGGAACTTTCGATGTTGAAGCAGACGGAGACGGCATTCAGGCAACGACAGCTCTTGTGATAGATGGCGGAACATTTAACTTTAATACTGCCGAGGGACTTGAAGGAACTTACGTGCAGATAAATGATGGCGAGATCAGTATTTCAGCCAATGATGACGGAATCAATGCGGCAGCCAAGGGAATCGGATATGATACCGTTATTGAGATAAACGGAGGAAAGCTCACTATAAACATGGGCAGCGGCGACACCGATGCCGTTGATGCAAACGGAAATATCTATATTAACGGAGGAACAATAGATATAACAGCGCAGTTCGCCTTTGATTTTGATGGAACAGCGCAGCTTAACGGAGGAACAGTCACGGTGAACGGTGAGGAGGTAACTGAGCTCACCAACTCCATGATGATGGGCGGCGGCCACGGAGGTTTTGGCGGTGCCGGCGGACCAGGTGGCAATATGCAGGGCTTTGAAGGCATGGAGGGCAACAGGCAGGAGTTTAAGGGGCATGGCGGCAAAATGCAGGGCTTCGGCGCAGAAACCGGTGAAATGCCTGAGCTTGAACAGGGCAGTGTTGATACAAGTAAGGAAGGCAGGTAATACATGGCAGGCTTTAAAGATGTTTTTGAGAGAGTGGAGACCAAATTCCTTCTGGATGAGATGCAGTACAGAGGTCTTAGAAAGAAACTTAAGAATATTGCGGAAGTGGACAGCTATGGAGAGACCTCAATTCTGAACATTTATTTTGACACCCCGGACTTTAAGCTTATAGAGAGATCGCTGGAAAAGCCGGTCTACAAGGAAAAACTCAGGCTTCGCACCTACGGGATACCTGAAGACGGCACCAATGCTTTCATTGAGATAAAGAAGAAGTATAAGGGCGTGGTTTATAAAAGAAGGATATCTATGCCATACAGCGAAGCTCTCGATTATCTTACGGGCAAAAAAGAGCCGGCAAAGGACGGACAGATCAAAAAAGAGATCGATTATCTGCTGCAGTACTACAAGGGAATAAGACCGGCAATGGCAATATCCTACGACCGTATAGCGATGGCGGGGATATATGATCCGGATCTTCGAATTACCTTCGACACAAACATCAGATGGAGAACCAGCCATCTGTCCCTCAAGAACGGGAATAAGGGAAAAGACATCCTTCTGCCGGGGCAGCATCTGATGGAGCTTAAGATTGCAGGAGCCATGTCAGTCGAGATGGCAGGAATTCTTGATGAACTGAATATAAGACAGTGCAGCTTTTCCAAGTATGGAAGAGGGTATGTTGATTATATGTATGGAAATGTAAACACAGATAAGAGGGAGCCTTCAAAGATCGCCAGCTTCCCAAGTGCAAAAGCAGTTTAATGAAAAGGAGAATGATAAAATGGAATCTTTATTTGCAAGTATAATGACAAACGGAACAATAACAGGAGCATCTTTTATAATCGCAACGCTTTGTTCGCTCGCTTTAGGGTGCTTTATCGCATTTATGTACGCAGTCAAAAACGACTATTCTAAGAGCTATATAATCACGCTGGCGCTTCTTCCCGCCATAGTTCAGATAGTAATCATGCTGGTCAACGGAAATCTTGGAACAGGAATCGCAGTAGCGGGAGCCTTCTCTCTTGTGAGATTCCGCTCGGCACCGGGCTCCGGAAAAGAGATAACGAGTATCTTCCTTGCCATGGCAGTAGGACTTGCAACAGGTATGGGGTATATCGGAGTAGCAATTTTCTTTACACTTATCATCACGGTTGCGAATCTTCTTCTCTCAAGTCTTTCCATCAAAAACTATGGGGCTGAAGAAAAGGTTCTGAAGGTGACAGTTCCCGAAAGCCTTGATTTTGAAGGAATATTTGATGACATTTTCTGCCGGTACACAACAAAGGTTGACTTAGAGGAGGTAAAGACGAGCGGAATGGGAAGCCTGTACAAGCTTACCTACAAGATCTCAATGAGACAGAATGTATCTACAAAAGCCCTCATGGATGAGATGAGGGTACGAAATGGAAATCTTGAGATTTCCTGCTCAAGACCTGTGCTTTTAAGAGCTGAAGAGCTGTAAAGCAGCACCGATTAAATTACACATAACTTCATGTCAGTCAGCCTTCCGCCTGAATATTCTGCTATAATAGAATTGATTTTTAAGAGCGGGAGGCTGATGTTATGTACTTTCTTATTAGAAACTCACTTGATGAATGCAGTGCCGAGCAGTGCCACGATGCTGCAACGCCTTTTGTAGCGGTTCTCACACCACAGCAGTGGGCAGAAGAGAGTGAGAATTTTGATATGGGCATAGATTTTGACATAAGTAATGATGAGATATTCACGACAAAAGCTGAAGTGAACTATGACTGTCTGACAGGTACCTTCTGCATTCCTGTTCAGTCATCCGAATCAAGGCAGACGCAGAGATTTTCCTATGCTCTTGATGAGACGGGAATCGTATTCATAGACAGTGGTGATAGTGCGCTGGCACTTGTTAAAAAAATACAGAAGATGAAAAAATGGAAGAAACCTTCCCTTGAGCGGTTTTTCTATGACTTCCTCGAACTCATAATACACAACGATCTTCACACCATGCAGCGCTACGAGATTGAGCTTGATAATCTGGAAAAAGAAATCCTCGAGGATGCTGATGGAACTGATATGTCGAGAAACAACGACATCCGCGGCGATATAAGAGATCTGCGGATCCACTATGAACAGCTTCTGGACCTGGGGCAGGAACTTGAAGAAAATGAGAATGGCTTTTTCCAGGAGGAAAACCTTAGATATTTCAGGATGTTCTCAAGCCGTGTTGAGAGGCTGTACGACGCAGCGACGCACCTTCGGGACTACACCATCCAGCTTAATGATCTCTACCAGTCCCAGCTCGATGTTAAGCAGAACCGGATTATGACAGTCCTTACGGTGGTGACCACCATTTTTATGCCGCTGACACTTATAGTCGGATGGTACGGGATGAATTTCAAATATATGCCCGAACTTGAATCAAAGGCAGGTTATCCTATTGTGATCCTTCTGAGTATCCTGATAGTAGTAGGAAGCCTGACATTCTTTAAGATAAAAAAGATACTGTGACCAGGCAGGGAGAGCATCACCTGGGGAAATATTCCCCGCTGAAAAGCGTATAGATCATCTTCTCAAGCTGATCGCATGTTATTGATGATCTGTTCTTGACATAGTGTTTGGCTATGGTAGTAAGACCCGATGCCACGAAATCTGTTGCAAGATCGGGAGGTAGCATACCGGCAGGAGCCTGTTCGGCGCTGACATCACTGCAGCAGTTGAAACTCTCATAGAGGGTCTCCTGCATCAGATAGATGATATTGTTCTTTTCCAGAAGATCAATGAAATCGCTCTTCTGTACTATGAAGGAAGAAAAGCCCAGGCTCAGCTCTTTGAGAGTCGGATGCCCCTGGCATCTGCACTCTTCATTTGGATTAAAAGAGTATTCCTTGGACAATATAAATGCCACAATGTTTTCTTTTGAAGAGAACAGTGAATAGAAAGTCTGGCGGGAGACGCCGGACTTTTTGCATATCTCACTGGCGGTGATCCTGGAATATTCTTTCTCTGTCAGAAGTTCATAGAAGCCCTCCGCAATATGTTTCTGCGAACAAAGGGCGGTTTTATTGCATCCCTGATACATTTTTACCTCAAAAATATAAACATTGACACTTGTCAATGTTGGTGATATTATCATGTACATATCTTAGACAAGTGTAAAGGTTTTGTAAAGCGTTCTATATGAATCTGCTTTATTTTTTTTCAGAAGTGTTAGCACTCGAAGTACGCGAGTGCTGACAAAGCATAAGGAGGATAGCCATGATAGTAGTTCCGGTATACAATAAACAGCTTATTTCTGAGGGAAACCTCTATTTCCAGACAGATGAATTTAAGAACCTGGGTGGAAGAGCCGTGCAAGGGGAGAAGGTAGTTCTTCTGCAGAACAGGACATTCCAGAAGAGGAATGAAATGACGGAAGATAATTTTTATCCCATAGGAGTTTTGGGTGTTCTCAGCAACATCAGCTCAGACGGGTACATTGTAGTAAGGGTCAATAACCGCGTGAATATCGATGAGATATCCATAGATCCGAGGCACAATATTGAACTTAGCATATCAAAAAGACCTGACAGCGAGGCAGTCAATCCCGAGAAAGAGAGGGAAGTCCTTGAAAAGCTCAAGGAAGAGGTTAAGGATCTGTCGTCAAGATTTCAGTACGCCGGCTTTTTCAATATGATGATCGACAACATGAACACGGTCGGAGAGCTGACTGCAGCGGTATCTTACTGGATGCAGAACAGCAATGATGACAAATACAGGATCCTTGCGGAGGACAGTGCTGCTGTGCGCCTTGAACTTATGGAGAAGGCTGTTGTTGAGTTTGTTGAAGTGGCCAAGGTTACGACAGACGCTGCCAGTGCCCAGGAGCAGGAATACAAGGATATGTACCGCGAGTCCGCCATCAAGAAACAGATGGAGTATCTGCAGAAAGAACTCGATGAGATGCATCCCGAGAATCAGACTGACATCCAGAAGTTTGAAAAGAAGATCAATGAATCAGGGATGAACGAGGATGCCGAGAAAGAAGCAAGAAAGGTCCTGGACAGACTAAAGCAGGAGGGAAAGAACAGCCCTGAGACGGGAATGCTCTACGATTATCTTGACTTTGTGACGGGGCTTTCCTGGAAGAAGCAGGAGGCTGAGCATATAGACCTGTCAGAGGCTGAGGCTATACTTAATGAAGACCACTATGGTCTTGATAAGGTCAAAAAGCGTATCATCCAGCAGATTGCGGTGATGAACCTGAAAAAAGAGCAGTCCGGCTCCATACTTCTTTTTGTGGGAGCACCGGGAACAGGTAAGACCAGTATAGGCAAGAGCATAGCCAGGAGCCTTGGGAGGGAATACGTCAGGGTGAGCCTTGGCGGAATCAGGGATGAAGCGGATATAAGAGGCCACCGCCGCACATATATAGGTGCAATGCCCGGAAGGATTATGGATGCAATAAGTAAGAGCGGAGTGACTAACCCTGTCATGGTCCTGGATGAGATAGACAAGCTCTCCCAGTCATATAACGGAGATCCTGCAAGCGCGCTGCTTGAAGTTCTTGACCCTGAGCAGAACAACACGTTTACGGATCACTACATGAATGTCCCCTATGACCTGTCAGATGTAATGTTTATCTGCACTGCCAACAGTGTGGATACAATACCCGAGCCGCTTCTTAACAGGATGGAAGTGATCAGCTTCACCGGATATACCCCGGATGAGAAATTAAAGATCGCAAGGAAGCATCTTTTGCCCAAATCCATGTCTTCTATGGGGATTTCCGAAGATGATCTTAGCGTATCGGATGAAATATTGGAGACAATAATAGAGGAGTACACAAGAGAAGCCGGTGTGAGGGGACTGAGAAAGAGAATAGATTCCCTCTGCAGGGGAGCTGCCGTTATGATCTCAAAGGGAGGAAAAGAGAAGCTGACAATAACAAGAGAGCAGCTAAGAACTGACCTCGATATGAGACCTGTACACAGGGAGAGCGTTCCCGACTCGCAGAAACCCGGCGTTGTCACCGGTATGGCATGGACACCGGTGGGAGGAGAGATTCTCTATATTGAAACTCTTTTCACAAAGGGCAAGGGTGGCATTATCATAACAGGTAAGCTTGGAGATGTAATGAGGGAGTCCGCACAGATAGCTGTAAGCCTTGTGAAATCTCTTTTCCCGGAGAAGGCTCAGATGTTCACGGAAAATGACCTCCACATCCACGTGCCGGACGGAGCTGTTCCAAAGGATGGTCCGTCAGCCGGCATAACTATGACAACGGCGATAGCGTCACTCGTCACAGGCAGGGAAGTTGACCCTAAGATCGCAATGACTGGAGAGGTGTCATTAAGAGGCCTTGTGATGCCTATAGGCGGTCTTCCCGAAAAACTCATGGCGGCACTCAGAAGCGGAGTAAAGAGAGCATTTATTCCCGCGGACAATGAGCAGGATCTCATAGATGTTGCGGATGAGGTAAAAGAAAACCTGGAGATAATCCCGGTTAAGACAGTTGAAGAAGTGCTTGAGAGAGCCGGTATAAAATAATGATCAACATGGCCGAAGCATGTTATCAGCGAACATAATAATGGCGACCAAGCCATCTGGACAGTCCGTCGAGCCCCGGATATACGATACGCTCAGATACATTCTGATGGTCAAGCATATCCCTTATCTGCCAGCGGATCTCTTTTTTGATAACGTAGCGGACGGTTTTTGAAGTGCGCGCATCAAGGAAACCCTCAATGTCATGCATGTCATTGGGGATTACAGAGAAGAAAGAATATTGGTTGACAATACGCACATCAACCGAAGGAGGTTCGATCATGAGCATGGAGGAATTTCCCATGTCAAGGTCATACATATCAAGGCTCTCGCAGGCTTCAGAAAGCATATCTACAGAGAATACGGTGGTGTTGTATTTTCTTGAGATCTCTTTATATTTATCAGGTAAAAGATCGTGCAGCTCATGAATGTCGGTGCGCCATACGACGCTGTCTCTTTTCTCCATGTCTTCCATATCATTTTCTGTAACGGAAAAGTGCAGGGCGATCAGCGGAGAGAAGGACCAGTCAAGAAGTCTTGTGGGAAGTCCGTGATGCTGTCCGAAGATCATCTGTCTCCACACAGAATTCTCGATAGAGGGTTCCTCCAGAACCGCGTACTTGGTGAAGTTTCTAAGCATGCATGGTTCAAGATCCTTCTTTTTGTCTTTGCAGTTGCGTGAAAGACTGGTCGTAAGTTTAAAAGAAGCGTCCGGCTGACCGCGGTAAACAAAGAGATTTCGATTTCTCTTAAGATCAGATCTGAATTCCTGCTCGTTAAGAAGTTCATATAGGTGGTTCATGTCTTCAATATTTACAGTTTTTATCATAAGAAGCTCCTCTTTATTGCGTGCGTCACCCTACAAAAAGTGTGGATGCAGTTGTAAAGACTCTGATAATATTTTAGCAGAAAGCGGCAGATTTTATATGATTTTTATGTGGGATTATGGATGAAATTCTGATAAAATGATTACTGTTCGCGCATCAGGTGATTATATGAAAACGCGGCAATTGAAAGAGGTAAAGATAGAGATGAAAAATATATGGACATACCTTCCGGTAACATTTATCACAGCTTTATTTTGTTGTGTACTATGGGGGAGTGCTTCTCCTGCGATTAAAATTGCATATGATATCTTTGGGATTCAGGCCGATGATACTGCATCGCGCCTGATGCTCGCGGGTGCCAGATTTGTACTTGCGGGAGGTATGACGATTGTTTTCGGATCAGCTATTTCAAGGAAAGTGCTAGTGCCTCAGCATGGTTCATTGATATACATTGTTATTTTATCTATCCTGCAGACGATAGGGCAGTACTTTTTCTTTTTTATGGCACTTGCCAATATCAGCGGTGTGAGAGGATCCATTATCAACGCCTCTGGAAATTTTCTGGCGATCATAATCGCGGTCTATATCTTCAGGTTAGAGACTCTGACGTTTCGCAAATTTATCGGATGTATTGTAGGTTTTTCCGGGATAATAATTATCCTGGGAGGTATAAGCGCACTGATTGGCGGCGGCAGTATAACCCCCCAGGGCGAAGGCGCAATGCTGATCGCGGCACTTTTCTACGCCTTCTCTTCGTGTTGTATCAAGATTTTTTCCAAATATGAAAATCCGGTAGTACTAAGCGGGTACCAGTTCTTGCTTGGAGGAATCGTCCTCTATGTGGTCGGGCTGATGATGGGTGGACAGCTGCAGTTTAGGAGCCCGTCATGCTATGTAAACCTTATCTATATGGGATTTATCTCGGCGGGTGCATACACTCTGTGGGGAGTTCTTTTAAAGCACAATCCGGTAAGCCGCGTGTCTATATTTGGCTTTATGAATCCGGTGATGGGCGTTATTCTTTCAGCCATGTTTCTAGGAGAAAACAATGAGGCTTTCTCTGCAACAGGTATTCTGGCGCTTCTGCTCGTTGCCCTGGGAATAATAATTGTAAATATAAATAAGGCTCAACAATAAAAATGTATTGGTTTATACAATAGAAATTTACCCAAATTAGCACTCGGTATTGACGAGTGCTAATTTGGGTGTTATATTGTTTGTAGAACAAAGGAACAGAGAAGACCGTTAGGACTTACAGCTTCCTAAGATCCAAACCCTCCGTCCCAATGCTCATTAACAGTAAATCAATTGTTTATGTGCAAAGGAGGTAAGCATTATGTTAGCACCTAGTATTTTTGAAGAAAACTTTATAGATGATCTGTTTGGATTCCCTTACATGAAGGAATTCGATGACATGCAGCACGACATGGAGCGCAAACTCTATGGAAGGAAGGCTGGCAGGATGATGAAGACCGACATCCGTGAGAAGGATGACAACTATGAGGTTGCGATCGATCTTCCAGGCTTCAAGAAAGAAGAGATAACTGTAGAACTTGATAACGGATATCTCACAATCAATGCCGCCAAAGGACTTGACAGAGATGAGAACAACAAGAAGGGCAAACTGATCCGCCAGGAGAGGTACGCAGGCTCAATGACCAGAAGCTTCTATATTGGTGACAATGTAGACAAATCAGAGATTGAAGCGACCTACAGGCATGGCGTACTTACTCTTACAGTTCCTAAAAAGGAAATGGAGAAGAAGATCCCCGAGAAGAACCTGATTGCGATTGAGGGATAAAACTTAATATGGATTGGCAGCCCCCGCGAGAACGCGGGGGCTGTTTTTGTTAAAAGGAAATTGCTTTGCAAATTCCTATTAAACAAAAACGCTCCCATTGACTCATAACTGAACTATCTTCATAATTATACATAATATAAATCTTGTATGGAGGGTATGGCATGAGAGCACTATTTATCGGCGGAACGGGAACTATAAGTATGGGAATAGTCAAAAGGCTTTCCGAGGATCCTATATGGGAGGTATATCTTTTAAACAGGGGCAACAGAAAGAGTGAAGTGCCGTCTTCGGTAAAACAGATAATCGCGGATATAGGAGACGAGGAAGACGTTAAGAAAAAGCTGGATGGCATGACTTTTGATGTTGTCAGCGATTTTATAGCTTTTGATGTAAGCGCTGTCGAAAGAGACTATCGTATCTTTAACGGCAAAACAAAGCAGTATATATTTATCAGTTCCGCATCTGCCTATAATAAGCCGGCAGCATCCTATGTGATAACGGAGGGCACGACGCTTGCCAATCCATACTGGGAGTACTCGAGGAACAAGATAGCCTGCGAGGAGTTTCTTCTTGATAAATACAGAAAAGAGGGATTCCCTGTGACGATTGTAAGACCAAGCCACACCTATGATGAGAGGCATATTCCGCTCGGCGTACATGGAAATAAGGGATTCTATCAGGTGATCAGACGTATGAAGCAGGGCAAACCTGTTATCATTCAGGGTGATGGATCCTCGTTATGGACACTTACCTTTAACAGCGATTTCGCCATTGGCTTCACGGGACTTATGGGTAACAGACATGCTATCGGCGAGGCATTCCAGATAACAGGAGATGAGGTTCTGACCTGGGATCAGATATACAAAACCATTGCCGATGCACTGTCTGTTGAACTTAAGCCTTATCATGTATCTTCTGGGTTCCTTGGCGACGTGGGTGAGAAGTACGGCTATGATTTCCGCGGAAGTCTTCTCGGAGATAAGGCTGTATCAGTGACATTTGACAATTCCAAGCTAAAAAAGCTTGTGCCACAGATGACTACCAATATTCCATTCCACAAGGGTGCCCGCATTGCGCTTGACTATGTCCTTTCGCATCCCGATGAGTATAAGGAGGATCCTGAGTTTGACGCATTTTGTGACAATGTGATAAATGCTCTGGAGAAGGCGAAAAATGAACTGTCATGTGACTAATCAGTTTCATGCATAGTATAATCCGGATCCTCATCGATCAGATTCAGCATTATTTTTGCAAATCCTGGATCAAACTGTGTGCCGATGCCTTTTTCAATTTCGCTGCGAACCGTTTCCTGAGGCATGATGCCTCGGTAGCTTCGCCTGCTAGTCATGGCATCATAGGCGTCGGCCACAGCTATAATCCTTGCCTCCTCAGGTATTGCTTCGCCTGAGATGCCATCAGGATATCCTTTTCCGTCATAGCGTTCATGATGCCACCTGGCGCCGGTCGCCAATCTGGGATTTTCTTTGATGCTCTCAAGGATCTTACTTCCGATCACTGGGTGCGTCTTGATCAGGTCAAATTCTTCGTCCGTGAGTCTTGTGGGTTTGTTTATGACATCATCGGGAACACCTATCTTGCCAACGTCGTGCAGAAGACCCATCATATATATTTCATTCTGTTCAGATTCGGGATATCCGAGTTTTGCTGAGATCATCTTCGAATATTTTGCAACTCTTGACGAGTGGCCGTTGGTATAGGTGTCTTTTGCATCAATGGCTTCTGCCAGCGCGCTCACTACCTCCATATTCAGAGATTCTACTCTCTTGTTGTTGTACTGCTCAATCCTGTAACCGAAGTAGTAAAAGAATGTGATCAGCAGAAACATGATCGTGGATATCAAGATGTTTACAGCCAGCTGAGAGTGAACGCGCTCAAGCAGCTTGTCGTTGCTCACGGCAATAATAACGAGCCACTTTTCCATAATTGCATGAGTAAAAAGAGTGTACTGTTCACCGTCCAGAACCGTATCAAACTGCTCATTGGCAAAACTGATGATCCTGTTTTCAAAGATATCACTTATCTTTTCTCCACGCTTTTCTCTGTCCTTGTGGGCAACGACAAAACCGTCCTGATCTATTACTATCCCGTATCCTTCTCCGCCCACACTTATCTGCTCGGTAATTTCCTGAATGTGATTGACAAGAACATCCAGGCACACAACATCGCGTGTAGAAGAAGAGGGATCTTTTGCTGTATCCCCTTTGATGAGTCTTGCGAAGGTGATCACTATTTCTCCGGTCTCCGCGTCAATATATGGGGATGCTATGGCGATCTCGCCATCTGCTTTTATGGCGGTGTCGTACCATTTCCTTGAAGTAGGGTCGTACCCTTGAGGGGGGATCCATCCTGAGCCATCCATATAAACGCCGTCTATATATGCGTAGATACCTGTGAAGTTTTTGTCAAAATTCATCGACTGTATCTGAGTCTGTGAAGTCAGATACTTATCAATTTCTGATGTTGAGAGGCCGTCTTTTTTCATCAGATCTATTGTGTCAGAGACAACCCTGAGGGTGGTCTTGGCTGACGTGATATAGTTTTCCAGCTCTGCGGCAGTGGATTTGACTTCGTCTCTGGCATCCTCATTGATCTCAGTGACTGATGCATTATAAAGAAGGCTGGTGTTATATATTACAACAACCAACATCAGAGAAAATGTTATTATAACTGTGATGATCAAACTCGATCTGCTGCGCTTTCCGATGTCCATTTCCTGCCGTCTGTCTTTGTTTCTCTTGTAGTGACGTCTGATCTCGTAGACAAACAGAAGGATCAGCAGTGACAAAGCAGTGGATATCACAAAGAGCATGATAACTATATTGTCAGAGGAAGTAGTTCCGATCTGCATGCTTGTTATTGACTCTTTTAATACTCTTGCCAATGCGTATCCGCCAAGAGATGCACCGCAGATCAAAAATGATACAATTGCCTGGAACAGGATCTGATATCTGAATTCAACAAGTTCGTTTTTGGTGCTGCTATTGTTTGTGATCCCATAGTATTTCTGAGCGCCAAAGACAAACATTACCTTTAAAACCGCACCGATAACCGTGAAGTAAGGGTAGGGATCCAAGAACTTATATTCCCAGGTAAAGCACGATGAAGTCCACATTACATACTCTGATATAAGGAACAGAAGCACAATGACGGAAAAGTGCGGGAAGTTTACGCCTTCTTTTCTCTTCTTGACGAAGAATACAATTTCCTGCATGCACAATACCATGGTGATTGTGGTAATACCTACCTGCCAGAGGTTGTTGAATAGCCCTCCGAACTGAATATACAGGAAAAACTGAGGGACATTAGCCAGAACAGGCCAGAGAATGAGAGGGTGGAAAAATCTGTTGACAGAATCCCGGCGCATTTTAAGTACAGCCAGCAAAAGAACAAGATACCCGATGTTCCAGCCCAGGTAAGCCAGAAATTCAGATACCGTGGGATATGAGCGCATAACAAGAGAATATATCGTCCAGTAATAATCACTGAGATAATTGGACAAAAAGAAAATGATTAGGAGCAGATATCCGCGTTTGGGAGTCCGTATATATTTAAACAGGCATCCCAACAGTCCCAGTATTGCAGCGAGCAGGGTCAGCACGTTTTCAAAATCGTCAAGAATCATCCAATGCCATCCTATTAATGAGCGAGTAATGCTGGTTACAATTATATTATGGATGAAAAAAGACGATAATGCACGCGCTTTTTCAGCTGCCAGATTAAATCAGTCGGTGATGCTTTATATCGGAAATACATAAAAACTTTATTTTATCGGCAGATACTATCATATATAATAAATGTATATTAATTTAGAAAAGAATAAGCTTTTAATGAACGCAACAAGTATTGCAAAGAACAATACGATATATTTTGAAAAACCTTGCGATGAAAGCAATCATACATAACACATATAATGCATATTTGTTATGTTTGTTATATATGTTATATGCGGCTATGGAGGGGACATGAATAATCAAAAAAATAAAGTCACGATGGTTTTTGCGATGTTTTTGCTGATCGGTGTTGCTATATGGTACGTCGGAGTGCTTGGCAAGACTGACAAAGTTTATAAAAAGCTTTCAGCAATTGACGGTGTTATCAGCGTTGAAAAGACTGAAATGGATAAGGTTTATGGGAGCTGTATCAAATCCAAGTACGTGGTTACCTTCAACCAGCCTGTAGACTGGGATAATCCTGAGGCAGGCACCTTCCCCCAGAGAGTTGAGATTGGTCTCTCTGATAAGGCAGACGTAAACTTTCTTGATCTCGACGGATATGCATTTGATGCAGGTCTTATGAAGACAGATTATGTGGGTGGGCTTGTGGAGATGTATAAGGGGAATTATATACATGTAGAGCACAGGTTTTTTGGGGCGTCAGCGCCTGATAATCTTTCATATGATGAGACAAAGTACTGGGAGAATCTAACCTGTGCGAATTCAGCTAAGGATTACCACAACATTTATTCTAAGCTAAAGCCTTTTCTCGGAGATAAGTGGATATGTCACGGAGCCAGCTATGGGGGGCTTCTGACTGATGTATATGCCGCTTATTATCCCGATGATATGAATCTGTATATATCCTTTGTTGCACCGTGCGCCGACGGACTTTCAGACAGGAGATTCTATGATTTCATTTACACTAAGATAGGTGATGATGCATTTGGGGCGCAGGAGGGCGCGCGGCTTAGGTCACTTGTTACTCAGCTTCAGGTAGATCTTATCAGAAACAAGAAGGATCTTATTCCTGCTTATACCGATGCCATCGACAAGACAGGAATGAGGTTCAGGCAGAGCGTTGATACTGAGGTTCTCTACGATCTCAATGTACTTGAGACAGCTGCGATGGTGTGGCAATATGATCAGCCGTTTGAAGAGCTTGAGCAGTTACTTTCGCTGCCGGATGACACAAATGAAGATCACATCAGGAAGGTTAAGGCAGAATTTGACCTGATGATATCACTTCAGAACCCCAAAGACTGGTCTCCGGATATGTCTGCCTGGCCCTATTATGTATCTGCTGAGATGGAGGTTGGCCATTATTACTACGATTTCTCATATCTCAGGAAAGCGATTGATGATCCTGAAGTCCTTGGCAGTCTCAGTGTAACCGAGGACATGGAAAAGACAATCCTGAGAGATACAGTTTTTACGCGGGAGCAGAATGATTCCCTTACATTTAAGAAAGGCTTTCGTGACGGACTCATATCTATGCTTAAAGATACAAAAGCTAAGATATTGATGATTTATGGCGCGACAGATCCATGGATCGCATTAAGGCTTCCCGATATCGAAAATGAGAATATAAGTACGTTCATTCATCCGGATATGTCACATGTTAATAGTATCAGCAGTTTTGATGAAGATACCCAAAAAGAGATAACAGATATCATAGGCAAGAGCCTAAAACGCTAATTTTACAAGCATGTGAAAAACAATGCCGAGATCGGATAATTGAGGATGTATAATAATACTGTAGCGTTTCCTCAGTGGGATCAATGACTGGGAGAATTGTGGAATGAAATTAATTGAACAAATACGTAAGAACGGTATTTCATTAAGAATTGTATATGTCTGGATGGTTTTGATTGCGCTGGTCATAACCGGACTTATGATATATTATACTTTCCAGCTTACCTCAACATTTTCAGATATAACTGAAGCTACAGAAGATTATATTACATTGGACAAGGCGTCATATGAGCTCATGGATGCCTCCGATTATCTTACCGAGAAAGCCCAGCGCTTTACCCTGGATGGGAATATTGATTACCTTAATGAGTATTTTACTGAGGCTTTTGTAACACAAAGGAGGGAAAATGCCATCGCGCTGATGTCCAAGGATCCGGAGAGCGCAGCTGCGCTGGATCATTTAAAGGGAGCTTTGGAAGCATCCAGGACTCTTATGGACAGAGAATACTATGCGATGAAGCTGGTCATAGAGGCGAAGGGGTATACAGATTATCCTGAGGAGCTTAAGAGTGTCGAGCTTTCCAAAGAGGATGCGGCTCTTGAACCTGAAGAAAAGATGAAACTTGCTACTGAGATAGTGCTCAGTGAGGAATATTACCGCCAAAAAGATGTAATACGGACAAAAATGAAAGACAGCCTTCGTGAGCTGGAAAGCATTACCCGAAATGAGGAAAAGCAATCTGTCGGCAAGATGCGTTCCGAGATCAGGATGGGAAGACTCACTATCTTACTTCAGGGTCTGTCTATCCTTTTTATGGTGTGGCTTACAACGAGGCTTGGGATAAGACCAATACTCAAGGCTGTTGATAAGATAAAGGATGACGATCCTCTTCCTGAAATGGGCGCTAATGAGTTCAGATATCTTGCCCGGACGTACAATAAGATGTATTCGGTTTACAAAAAAAGCGTTGCCAAACTTAATTACAGGGCATCACATGATGAGCTTACCGGTGTATATAACAGAGCCGGATTTGATCTCTTGCTCTCGAGCATTGATCTTAGTACTACATATATGCTGCTTATTGATATTGACAATTTTAAGAATATAAATGATACCTATGGACATGATATGGGCGACCGTATCCTTATGAAGGTTGCAGCCACTTTGTCGAGCTATTTCCGATCGGATGATTATATATGCAGACTTGGTGGTGATGAATTTGTGATATTTATGGTCCATACGGATGAAACGCAGAATAAGCTCATTGCAAGCAAGATAAACCAGATAAATATTGAACTTGCCAAAGAGGATGATGATCTGGCCGATACATCCATAAGTGTAGGCATTGCGCATGGCAGTCAGGGTATGGATCCCCAGCAGCTATATAAGTGGGCAGACGAAGCTCTGTATGAAACAAAACGAAAGGGTAAGCGCGGATATACATTTTATACCGTCTAGGAAGGTATTTTCTTGTAAATACCCATGCTGTATACGCAAATGATAGCGGTGTATAATAATGTTAAAAGGATCACTAAACAGATTTTCAGAATAACATTACAGATGAAAGAGGGCGGTATGATTGAGCACTAACGTCAAAAAATTATGCCAGAACTGCGGAAGAGAATTTGTAGCCAAGCAGTCAAATCACATATTCTGTTCTTTGGAATGTAAAAAGAGATATGGCAATCATACAGGCTACAGGTGCAGGGAGTGCAGGACTCTCCCATGCGAATACAGAAACATAAGTTCTAACACCACGCCCAAGGAATGCCCCAATTACAAATGGTCGTGGTGAGAAGAGCTCCCTTACTTTTGCCTGCTGACATATGCCCGGGCAAGGGATACTTTTTTTTCTTCAAAAAGGCATTCCATGCGCTTGCAGATTTTGGGAATATCGAGGTCTCTTTCGATAAATACACATTGACTGATTTCCTGGGATGAGTCTGAAATTGTGTACAGATTATCCGCGAGATCAAAGCGCAGGGTTTCTTTGCCAACCGGAAGCGTACCCTTGGCACGGACAATGCTGCCCATATCTCCCCTGAGACAGTCTTCAAGAAGCATTATCAGCTGGGCGGGGTTTTTGAGGCTGGCATTATTCAGAGTAAGCTGAGAGAATTCATCTGCATCAGAGACTGATTCTATTACACTAATTTCCTGTGCAGGAATAGCAAGAACAGAGCGCCACCACTCATCACTTTGGCGGGTGTAATGGCTGCTTATGATCCCGGCATTGGGATTTATGTTTCTGATGGCGGACTCTGTTTCTGCCAAAACTTTTGGGGATTCATTTTCGCATTTGGAAAAGACAACGATACCCGCGTTTTGTATCTGGTCCTTATACAGAGTTTCCCATTCGCTCATGTTCTGTCTGTAGCTGCGAGGGGCTACGACCACTATCGGTTTAAGGATGGTGATGTTATCGTGGAGTATTGGCTGCAGGTTGCTTATGATCCTGCTGAGCATTCCTACGCCGGTGGGCTCAACTATGAGATATTCAGGAGAAAGAGCTGAAAAGACTGTGAGCACGGAATTAATGAAACTGTCCTTTTTGGTACAGCAGACACAGCCCTCCATGAATTCAAGGATTTCAAGCTTGTTTTTCCCTGATGAAGAGCTCTGAAGCTCCATCGCATCTATGTTGTTATCGCCATATTCATTTTCAAGTATTACAGGATTGGTACCGGTGCGACGGATAAGTTCTTTTATAAAAGTTGTTTTGCCGGCGCCAAGGAAGCCGGATACTATAAGAATATTCATATTTCCTCAACAGAAAGAGCGGTCTTGAGACCGCTCCTTCTTATATAGTTTTGTCAGTACTTCATTATGGGTTGTTGTCAAGAATAACAACGGGTTTGATAAGATCGGCAGGCTTATCCTTCATGAGCTGAAGAGCCTCAGGAATGTGCTCCCAGCCGTGGAATACATGTGTTGCGAGCTTGCTTACATCAAGCTTGCCGGATGATACGAGCGCACCCAGTTTTTCCATACGCAGACGACCGCCTGGCATAAGGCCACCGTAAATCTGCTTGTGACCCATACCTACGCCCCACTCAACACGAGGGATTGTGATGAAGTCGCCGCTTCCAAGGTAGTTGACGTTACCGATCTTTCCGCCGGGCTTAAGAGACTTAACAGCTGCCTCGAATGTCTCAACGCTTCCGCCTGCAACAACAACGCGGTCAACGCCCTTGCCGTCAGTCATCTTAAGAACCTGATCTTCGATAGAGCCATTCTTGTAGTCAACAAACTCATCGGCGCCATAGAACTTAGCTGCCTCAACGCATACCGGGCGGGTTCCTACTGCTATGATCTTGGAAGCACCACGCATCTTGGCACCGGCAACAGACATAAGACCAACGGGGCCGATACCGATTATGAGAACAGTGTCACCGAACTGGATATCAGCCAGCTCTACTCCATGGAATCCTGTGGGAACCATGTCGGAGAGCATACATGCATCTTCAAGAGACATGTCATCCGGCATGTGCGCGAGGTTTCCGTCTGCATCATTAACGTGGAAGAATTCAGCATCAAGACCATCCTTGAAGTTTGAGAACTTCCATCCTGCAAGCATTCCGCCTGAGTGCATCGAGTAACCTGCCTGAGCTTCGAGAGAGTTCCAGTCAGGTGTAATAGCGGGAACAAGTACTCTGTCGCCGGGTTTAAAGTCTTTAACCATTGAGCCAACTTCAACAACCTCAGCACAGCCCTCATGCCCAAGGATCATATTGTGACGGTCACCAACAGCTCCCTCCCATACAGTGTGAACGTCAGATGTGCAGATTGCGATAGCCAATGGCTTACAGATTGCGTCCATAGGTCCACATACAGGACGTTCCTTCTCAATCCAGCCTACCTCGCCGATCTTAAGCATTGCAAAACCTTTCATACTTTTTTCTCCTTTTATAGTTTTTACATACCCCCATGGGTTTGTATTCATAAATTATGAGAAGTGCTTAGCGGAAAAGACTCTGCTAAAAAATTAACAATCCATTAGACATATTCAATCATATAAAGACTGCATTTGCTGTGTCAAGGAAAATGCGAAAGCTTATAATTATTCCATGTTTTGCACATATTTGGAGACTTATTATTGTTGGTATTGACGTTAAAATTCGAATACGTTACCGGAGCGAAATGTATGCGAGTGAACAGGAATGAACAGAAACAATCACTCTGAAATTATCCGTAAAACACTTGAGTTAAAGCTGACTTTAAGGTGTATGATTTATGGTAATACATGAAAAATTGTGCAAATGCATTTTGGGGTACCAATGACTATCAGACAGTAACCGGAATTAACTAATGACAATTACAGAAAGACTAACTATTAAAAGTCAACAAGAAAATAAAGATTTTTGAATAAAACATCATTAGGTGTTTTAGATAGCCTGGAGGCAGGCTTAAGCCTCAATCAGTACCTTGAAAACTGCATGACAAACAGAGCATCTGAACAGGTGCTCTAAGAAAAGGATGTAAGTTAAAGACTCTTTATTTTCGGTAGGCTT
>JAEEGL016051778.1_pt1 | contig 53905 bp, 54 predicted proteins | sample 9134231 | NCBI WGS metagenome assembly JAEEGL01 (sample SAMN16246548, study PRJNA631951) | gut metagenome | biome: gut microbiome; feature: rumen; material: fiber-attached | host: Bos | place: Iran: Karaj | collected 2018-10 | reverse complement strand
CTCAGGAAAACTTACCAAAAAAGTTACATCGTCTTATGAAAACTGCAGGATTTGAAGAAATCAGTTTCAGGGATAGATTTACAGCAATTAAGATTCATTTTGGTGAACTTGGAAATTTATCATTTATCCGTCCGAATTATGCAAAAGAAGTTGCAGATTATGTTAAAGAGCTTGGTGGAAAACCTTTTTTAACGGACTGCAATACACTTTATGTTGGTTCCAGAAAAAATGCCTTAGATCATCTTGATACAGCTTACCTTAACGGCTTTTCTCCCCTTCAAACCGGCTGTCACGTCATCATTGCAGACGGCTTAAAAGGCACAGAAGAAACTCTTGTTCCGATAAACCTCGAATATGTTAAAAATGCAAAAATCGGCTCTGCCATAGCATCAAGCGATATAGTAATTTCTGTAAACCATTTTAAAGGACACGAAATGGCAGGCTTTGGAGGCGCCATAAAAAATCTCGGAATGGGTTCAGGAAGCCGCTCTGGAAAAATGGAACAGCACTGCGAAGGTAAACCCTATGTTAAAACACAAAAATGTGTTGGCTGCGGAGCCTGCAAAAAAATATGTGCCCACGAAGGACCTGAAATCGTAAATGGCAAGGCGACAATCAATACAGATAAATGCGCAGGCTGCGGAAGATGTATTGCCGTGTGCCCTAAAGATGCAATCGACGGACATTTCAGTAATTCACTTACTGCCTTAAACTGTAAAATGGCAGAATACGCACTTGCAGTCTGTAAAGATAAACCAAATTTTCATATTTCACTGATAATGGATGTTTCGCCAGACTGCGACTGTCATGCCGAAAACGACATTCCGATTATTCCAGACATAGGAATGCTTGCAAGTTTTGATCCGGTAGCCTTAGACCAGTCTTGTGCTGATTTATGCAATGCACAGTCAGCTATCGCAGAAAGCAGACTCGAAAAGAACATTACTCAATACGGAAAACAAGCCTTCGGCGGAGATATTTTCTCACTTACACATCCGGAAACAGAATGGAAAAGCTGTCTTGAACATGCAGAAAAAATCGGCTTAGGAAATCGCAGATACGAACTGGTAAAAATATAAACGGAAAGCTTAAAAATACGGCTGCCGGACGCTACGTTACGCCCTTCGCTACCGCTCATTGCTGCCCGGACAACGGGCGGCAACTTCGGGGCTTCACATCGCTGGCAGAAAAACTAAACAAAAATGAATTACATACCATACCTCAGCTAGACTGTTACTCCAAAACAGTCAAAGCAGGCACAACACCAGGATTTAAGGAATTTGTGCCTAAATAATCGCCGCGAGCATCATAGAAATTTTTTTTTTCACGAGCTGCAAAATCAGTGCAAAGCACAAAGCAACTATTAGATTCTAAATTGTCGTAAGGTGAACGCAGCCACCATATACCACCAAAACCTTCTGAACTACTTTGGAATGCTCCGTTTGCTCTTGCATAATCTGTGGCTTTCATTATTCTGTCTTCAGCATTGCCAAGGCCATACAGTTTTTTTGTTGCATCTTTATAACTCAAAAGATACACTTTATCTTCCGTATTTTCACAGACCCAGTGGTTTAAACTGTTAGCCGTTGTTGCAGCACTGTTATCAACTAATACTGTTTTAATTTTTTCAAGCTCTGTACTTGTAAAGGCAGTTGTTAAAAAACCTGTACCAGTCCAGTCCACATCAAATTTTCTGGGAGTACCATAGTCTATTTCATACTGATTTTTAGTACTGTTTAAATAAGCACGAATGTTTGAATATTTGTAATTATTAGAAGGTATTGTATAACATTCATTTAAATAATCTGCAGAGTAAGGTATACATGAGTAAATCTTATCCGCTAAAAGTCTTTTGCTTCCATCTGAATTATAAGCAATAATGCGCCAGGTTATGGGTTCAACTTTGTAATAAGAATCATCCACTTTTACATACTTGTTACCGTCATCACCAGAGTATTCTGCATTCTTCCCGTCATAAATTTTTCCTGTAACAGTCAAAGTAACACCTGTTACATCAGCTAAAGATTGTGGCCAGTTTCCAAATTTTACTGTTTCCCGCTTGTAGCCCGATACATAGTTTAATGAAGGCTCTATTCCCATAAGGCTTGCTGTCTCTTTAACTTCTCCAACAATAGTAATTGTCACATTTTTGTAAGTATCGCCTTTTTCAATTGTGAAACTTGTTTCTCCAGAACCAACTAAAAGATACTCGAGGACCTGAAAGTATTTTAGATATTGCACATACTATTTTGTAAGTGCTGAGTATAATATTCTCAAGCCTGTTTCAATCTCGCTGTCAGATATTACCAGTGGCGGAAGAAAGCGCAGAGTATTTGCACCTGCGGTAGAAATACAAAGTCCGTGGTCTAAACACCATTTCTGGATTTCTGCAGAACTTTGTGTAATATCCACACCAATCATAAGACCTTTGCCCCGCACTTCTTTTACACAGTCCAGGTTCCAGCTTTTTATTGTTTCCCGAATTTCTTCACCGGCAGCTGCAACCCTTTCCAAAAATCCTGGTTTTGTCAGCTCAGAAAAGACAGCAAGACCTGCACTGCAGGCTAAAGGATTTCCTCCAAAAGTAGACTGATGGTCTCCTGCTACAAATACTCCGGTTGCTTTTCCCCTGAAAAGACAGGCACCCATAGGAATACCGCCGGCAATGCCTTTTGCAAGTGTTACAACATCTGGCTTTAACCCAAGCTGTTCACAGGCAAGAATTGTACCAGTTCTACCAACGCCTGTCTGAACTTCATCTACCATAAAAAGTGCACCTGCTTCGTGTGCTTTTTTTTCAAGAGCCTGTGCCCACTGTGCATCAATCAGGTTAACGCCGCCTTCGCCCTGTACGCTTTCAATCAGGACTGCACACACATTTTCATCAATTTTAGACAGTTCTTCAAAATCATTTGCATTTATTGTGGTAAACCCTTCCGGATATGGTGCAAACGCATCCGGATGAAATTTTTCCTGACCTGTTGCTGTCAAAGTAGCTATTGTTCTTCCATGAAAGGATTTATTCAAAGTAATGATAGTTTTTCTTGACTTTCCGTTTACAGAATTCTGATATCCGTATTTTCTTGCAAGCTTAATGGCTGCTTCGTTTGCTTCTGCACCTGAGTTCCCGAAAAAACAGTTTTCAAATCCTGTAGTATCAAGCAAAAAGTCTGCAAAGGCTAAACCTGCATCCGAATTATAGTAATTTGAAATATGTATCTGCTTTTTTATCTGTTTTTTTATTGCTTTTACTAAAGCCGGATGATTATGTCCCAGACAGTTTACGCCAATTCCAGAAACAAAATCCACATAATATTTTCCATTCAGGTCTTTTAATGTTGCTCCTTTTCCTGAAACAAAGACTACATCAAAAGAACCGTAATTATTTGCAATTTTTCCTTTATTTCCCATAATTTATACCTCAGTTTTATTCCAGATTATTCATTCATAAGCATAGTACCGATACCGCGCTCACTGAACATTTCTATCAAAAGTGAATGTGGTACACGTCCATCGATAATGTGAGTACGGGGAACACCGCCTTTCAAAGCCTCAAGGCAGCATTCAATTTTCGGTATCATACCCTCACTGATAATACCAGTTGCAATCATGGATGGAATCGCAACACGGTCAATACGTTTTATCAGTGTAGAAGGATCATCAACATTTCGCAAAACTCCAGGAACATTTGTCAACTGAACAAATTTTTCTGCTTTTAATGCAACGGCAATTTTTGCAGCAGCTGTATCAGCATTTATATTGTAATGAGCATCATCTCCGTCCTCGCCCATTGCTACAGTTGATACCACCGGAATCATTCCCTCTTCCAAAACTGTTGTTACAACTTCCGGATTAACTGATGTAACTTCGCCGACAAAACCATAGTCTATGCCGTCTTTAATTTTTTTCACAGCACGAAGCAAGCCGCCGTCAACACCACTTAAGCCAACAGCCTTACCGCCTTTTTGTGTGATTATTGATACTATGTCCTTATTGAGTTTTCCAGTAAGCACCATCTGCACAACTTCCATAGTCTGAGCATCAGTGTAACGAAGTCCGTTAATAAACTTTGATTCTATGTTAAGTTTCTTGAGCATGTTATTTATTTCAGGACCACCGCCATGAACTAAAACAACTTTTATGCCAATTGTATTTAAAAGAACTATGTCATCCATAACGGCTTTTTTGAGTTCTTCGTTAAGCATAGCATTTCCGCCGTATTTTACTACGACAATTTTGCCAACCCACTGCTTAAAATATGGCAAAGATTCAGAAAGAACCGCTGCCCATGTTGCGTTATCAAGCTCTTTTTTTTCCAACATTGTTATAATGTCCTCAATATTTTCTTCCATAATTTGATTATCGGTTTATACGCTTATTAATTAAGTCCGGTAATCTCCGTTAATCTTAACATATTCATATGTTAAATCACAGCCCCATGCAGTTCCTTCTGCCTTGCCGTCTTCCAGTTCTACATGTATTCCTACTTCGCTTTCTGATAAAATGATTTTCGCAAAATCTTCATCAAAATCCAGCGGAACGCCATGATCAAAAACTTTTATTGTACCTTTTGAATTTGTAAAATATAAAGACGTTTTTTCCGGTGTAAAAAATTCACCTGAATAACCAAGGGCACACAAAATACGTCCCCAGTTAGCATCTTTTCCAAAAAAAGCAGCTTTTACAAGGCTTGATGAAATTACCGCTTTTGCCAGAGCACGGGCAGTTTTCACATCAACAGCACCTGTTACACGGCATTCTATCATCCGGCTTGCACCTTCTCCGTCTGATGCTATTTTTTTTGCCATCTGAGTGTTTAGAGCATTCAGTGCTTCAAGGAACAATTCATAATCGCGGTTCTTTTCAGTTATTTCCGCATTTCCAGCCATACCATTTGCCAGAATCAAAAGTGTATCATTTGTAGAAGTATCACCATCTACCGATACACAGTTATAAGTTCCTGCTATACTTTCGCGCAAAGCATCTTCAAGCATTTCTCCGGAAATAGCACAGTCAGTTGTAATAAAACCGAGCATTGTCCCCATATTGATGTGAATCATTCCAGAACCTTTTGCCATTGAACCAAGATGCACAGTTTTTCCGCCGATTTGGGTAACAACAGCACATTCTTTATACCTTGTATCTGTCGTCATAATTGCAACCCGGGCTTTTTCGTGACCTTCTTTTGAAAGCCCCGAAACAAGTTCATCAATATGTTCTTCTATAACCTGTACAGGAAGCTGTTGTCCTATAACACCAGTGGAACAGACTAAAACATCTTCTTCATAAACCCTTTTTCCGGCTTTAGTAAGAGCATTTGCAGCAGCTTTTGTCATACGGATGGCATTTTCCATTCCCTGCTTTCCTGTACAGGCATTTGCATTACCGGCATTTGCAATTACAGCCTGAGCCTTATGTGCTGCAACCCTTGTTTTAGAAAGCTTAACAGGTTCTGCCTTTACCTTATTCTGTGTAAATACACCTGCTGCAGTACATATTTTTTCAGAATAAATCAGTGCTGTATCTTCAGTTTTACGGCTTTCTTTAATCCCGGAACGAAAACCATTTGCATAAAAACCTGTAGGGACTGTTACTCCGCCATCTATAAATTCCATATATTTCTCCAGAAAAAAAACTCAATGAAAAAATTATATCACAAAGAAAATTAATATTAAAGTAAGTGTTTTTCAGAAATTTGACGATAATAAAAAATAGTGATATAATAAATCATTATACTCAAGTTGAGTTAAAAAAGGGGGCAATCTATGGCTCAAGTTGCTTTGAAAACCAAAACAGAAACTCAAATAAATTCTGATGAATGTACAGGAAAGATTTATTGTGCAAATTGCAGTCACTGTAAACTTGTAACCTCTCCTGCCGGGCAAGACCAGTTTTATCTTCGTGTAAGATGTGATGCCGGTAAATGGAAAAAAAAGATGGGTGAAGAAAAAATTCATAAATATTTTACAGTCAGCCGCCGTTCAATAGAATCATGCGATTCTTATGAACCAATGGGTGATGAAGAAGAATACATGAGGGAACTGCGAAAATCGCTTCCTTCAAAAGATGAATCTTACGACAGATACTATTAATTTTTACAGGGTGGGAAAATGAACAGATTTAAGTTTTTATCCGCATTATTAATAACACTGATATTATGTATATTTTTATTCTCCTGCACAGGAATTCCAAAAGAACTGCCAGAAGACATTACAGTAGCTGAACTTACACGCGAAGCTCAGAACAAACAGGATAAAGGACAATACAAAGCAGCTGAATACTACTACAATGCAGCCATTGCACGTTCCATTAATAATCCGCTTGAATTACTGTTTGCAGAATATGAACTGGCTCATATGCAGGTAAAACAAAAACGCTTTGAAGAAGCAAAACCAACACTTGAACGCCTGTATTCTTACTACAATGCTTCAGAAAATTTAGGTTATCCGCCTGCATATAAAAAGCTTATAGAAATGGATTTAGCAAAAATCAAATAAGATTGTCACTAAAAACTGAAGTTTTAAACACTACAATAGTCCGCTCATTTTCTTCTGCGTTCTTTATCATCTGGCGTGATGACTGTATCAATCGTGATATCCTTCACCTGGGCAATATTTTCAATTAAGTCCTTTGTACACTTTATTTTTATACCGCGCGGTTTCGGATGAGGTTCTGCATCCCCTATCAGAATAATTTTTTTCTGTGCATTCATATCCCATTTATAAAACATCAGGGAAGCATACAAAGCTTCATACACAGCTTCAGGAATATCCCCGCCTTCTGTTCCATAAATTTTAAAACTGTTCAGATTTTTTATCAGTTCATCAGGATTCTCTGTAAAATCATAAAACTTTACGGGTAAATCGTTGTATTTATAGTTGTCACCATAATCACGATACAAAAGAAGTCCAAGTCTGAGTTTTCCAAAATCTTTAAGTTTATCTATAAGTTTAGGAACAAATTCCTTTCGTAAAACAGCAATATCATCTTTCATGCTGCCCGTTGTATCAATTGCAAAAACCACATTTACATTTTTTTTCGGATTAATATCATCCAGCGAACGAAGAATATCTTCTGTTATTGATTCAGGCCCCCGCGAATAAATAATTTTTCCCTTATTTTTTTTTGCAATGATTTCAAAAGCATCGGCAGCATCAGGACTGTAATTATCCGTTAAAACAGGTTCCAACGGAATAAAGTCAAACATAAACGGATTATCATAAAATTTTCCGCTATAATCTGCATATGGTTTTTCAAAAGTGCGTATATTTACAAAGGTTCCTGTTCCTATTTCTACTTCTCCATTTCTTGCCCATTCATATCCCCACAATAATTTTTGCGGAATATACACATGAAAGGCTCTTTTAAACTTTTTATCTGGTTCTGAACTTGAATCTGTCAGACTGTATTTAGCAGTTTTAGAATCATCCAAGAATTTTCCATCAAGAATTCGCTTTTCATTTCCGTTAATTTCATTCCATTTCTCTGCCCTGTAAGCATAATTTGCAGACTTTCCCTGAGGATCTTTTGTTGTTTCACATAACAAAATTGATTCAATTCCATTTTTTTGTCTTACAAACAGATGATATCCGCCTAGTTTTTCATCACGCTCAAGATAAATATCAGCTTGCGTTATGCTTAAATCAAGAGAAAAAACTTTAAGACCGCTAATACCGAATAACAAACAGAAAACTAAAGCGTATTTAGAATATGATGACAATTTCATGTAACTTTTATCGGATAAATATTTTTTTTATTGAGAATTAAATACTTTTATGATAAGATATAATTGGGTGAAAATATGTCGGATACAGCATTACAGGGTTTTCTTCCTGTTTCGTTAAATAACTTTCTCGATAAAAAAACAGATTTTGAGCCAGTAGATATAGATGAATTTTTCGATACAGATGATTCAACCCATGATTTTTCTACCGACATCGTTGTTTTAACTCCAGAAGAAAAAAAACTGGTAAACGAAACATTAGATGCCATTTCTGAAATATCCCGCGAAGACTTTGAAAACCTTATGGATCGGCTTTCTGACCTGGAAAGACTTGTTGCCGCTATTGCCAGGTATCCTTCCCTATTACAGCGCCAGATAATGTCTTCATCTGAAGTTTCTACACAGCACACTATTGCCGAATCGCTTTTAAAACAAAAGGACGGCGAAAAAACACTGTATCTGCCTACAAAAGCAATCCTCGGAAAAGGATTTATTGTTGCAAAGTTTCAGGTTTTTTCTGCAATAACAAAAGTTGCACAGCAATATTGTCTTGATAAGACAATTTTAGACAGTCTTTCAGAACAAACCAGAGTTATCATGTTTACACTTATGGCAGAAGATGTTTACCTTAGTTTACTGGATGATATTACAATTCCACTGGACATCCGCCGTCAGATTTCCTATTCCCTTGTAATTCTTTGGGAACACCGGAGCGACCAGAATGTTGCAGACATTGCACCGGTTTTAGGAAAAGTCTGGAATGCCCGGCGAAAACTTGCCCCGGCGTTTGGCACAATGGTAGGCACCAGTGAATTACTGTTAATGTCTATCGAAATGGATGATACCTGGTATAAATTCATTTCAAAAAAACTCGGTGATCCTGATATTTCCAGTGCTATGGAAGAATTTTTATTCGGTTTAACTTATGAACAGATACAAAAACTAAAAACCATGCTCCTGGAAAAAGGCATTTCTGCCATCGGCCGTGATGAAGTTGCTTCCTTTTTAGGCATCAAAATTGAAACCTATTATGAATCTGACCCTAGAACCTTTTTTACCCAGTATTCCATCAGACGTGATAATGCCAGAGCCAGACGAAGGATGAATCTTCCCGGACCGCACGGAACCCTGGAAGATTATTACACAAGATTTATCCTTGAACTTAACAAAGAAAAACAGGAAAATGATGCACTTGCAAAATAATTTTTATTATTATTGTACATTGTTTCCTTTCTTAATTGACCAATAACCTAATATTTACTAATATTATTTTATGGCTGTAACAACAAGCGCACAGATAGCAAAATATTTTGATTTATACCGCGATACTGAGATAACTTTTACCAAAGAAATAATAAAGACTCTGAATCTTGATCCTCGTCAGATTTATGTTAAATGTGGTGGTGATCAGTGGACATGCATCATAAATTCAACTTCACTTATTTTATCACGCATAATTGTTGGTACCAAAGGCGGGGCTTATGCTGCCCTTTCTAAAAATCCAAGCACTGTAAACTTACATTTTTATTTTAATCTGCCGGATGGCGAAAAACTAAGTTTTTATGTAACTGGCAGGGTCACAGAAGTTACACCTTACATGAGCTCTACAGATTTAGCCATCGTTACCATAACCTTTACACAGCGTCCGCCGGACGACCTGATTAACATCATCGGTAGTATGCTCGAAGCAAATGCAAATGCTATCCGTCGTAAAGAAGAACGCATTCTGATTACAGAAGAATCCATGCGAAAAATAGGAATTTCCAAAGGTTCAACTACGGTTATCATTCAGAACATTCCAAGGCAATGCGTAATGCGGGATATTTCTTTTTCAGGCTCTAAGATTATTCTTCAGGGAATTGCACAGTTTATAAAAGATAAAGAAACTTTAATGCAGATTTCTTTTGAAGACCCTTTTGAAACTGTTGAAATTTCCGGAAAAATCGTCGCAGCTCAGAGTCTTGAAGGCAGAAAAGATCTTGTAGCTGCAAATGTTGCTTTCGATTCAGAAAAAGTACCGATGGCTTTTAAACTTAGAATCAATAATTATGTAACACAGGTTCGAAAACAGCAGCTTTCTCCATCTTTAGGCTGATAAAAACACTTATAAAACAAGGACAAATTATGTCTTCAGAATCATTAAACTCTGTTATTTTTATTCAGTTACCGCAGGAATTCAATTTTCCAACCGAAAATTTTATTCTTGATGCATCAACTCCCATTCCTGTTCAGCTTACAAAAGAACAGATGGAAACTTCTTCATTTAAAATATCAGACTTAACCATAGAGATGATTCTTACAGGAATTCTGACAATTCTTGCCTATGACACCGAAAACAAAAATATTGAATACTACCGGCATATGCTAAAAGCTGCACGTCCGAATATTCATAAAGAATTGACCGAAGCTGCAATCCTAAAAGCCCGTAACGAAGATTATGAAATTGCCGAAGAAATTTTTCAGGCACTACGCGGATATGACCCGGACGACATGATTACAATTCTAAACTCGGCGCTTTTTTATGATGAACGAGGTTCCTCTTTCCGTCGTTCCGGTTTAATTGACGACGCAAATGCCTGTGATGAAATGGCAAAAAATTTTTATCAGAAAGTTCTGAATGCAGAAACTCCGCTATTAGACGGCTTTTTTAACGCAGGCTTTTTTTATCTTAAGCAGAAAAATTTTTCACGGGCAAGAGAATGCTTTGAAAGCTATGTTACTTTAACAGATACACTCGAAGAAAAGGATTTAGACGAAAACGGTAAATACAAAATACAGCGTGCAAAAGAAATTCTGACTGATATTATAACCCGAAATCTGGATGATGAACTTTTTGCATCAGCCTACGAATCAATTTTGCATGATGACGAAGAAACAGCTTTAACACAAATTCGTGAATTTCTGTCAAAAAATCCGAAAGTATGGAATGCCTGGTTTATGCTTGGCTGGGCATTGCGGAGAACTGAAAAGTTTGAAGATGCAAAAAAAGCCTTTGAACAGGCTCTGGCTTTAGGCGGAAATAACAGTGACACTTATAATGAACTGGCTATCTGCCTTTTAGAACTAAAACAATTTGATGAATGCCGTGAAAAACTCTACACAGCGCTTCAGCAGGACAGTGAAAACACAAAAATCATTTCCAATCTGGGATGTCTGGCCCTAAAAGAAGGAAAGACTGAAGAAGCTAAAAAATACTTCTATACTGTTTTAGAAATAGATCCAAACGATGAACTCGCAAAAAAAATTCTGGAAGGGCTGGAATAATGAAAAAAGTGTATTTTGCTTTTTCTTTGTTTTTTATTTTGTTTTACAGTTCCTGTTCTTCAAAAACACTTCCTAAAAAAACACTTACAATAACTACTGCTGATGAAAGATCCTATACAGTTACAGCAGAAATTGCAAAAACTCCCGAAGAACGTGAACACGGATTTATGGAACGAAAGCATATTCCCGATGGAACCGGAATGCTTTTTATCTTTGAGACAGACCAGAAACTGTCTTTCTGGATGAAAAACACCCCTCACCCGCTTTCTATTGCCTATATCGATTACCGCGGACAAATCCGGGATATTTTTGACATGACACCTTTCAGCCTGGCTACTATAAAAAGCACGGTTTCTGTCCGCTATGCCCTTGAAGTTCCCCAGGGCTGGTTCAAAAAAAATAACATTAATCCCGGTGATTTTCTTTCTTTAGATTTTTAATTAAAACTTATAGTCTTTTCTGCATGTTTTTTTATTAAAGAGAATTTAAAAAATCTTCACGTAATAATTCTTCTACAGATTCTTTTGCTGTTGCTTCAGATAACAATTTTTCATTTACCACTATATCGATATATTTTATTGTCACCGGTTTTTCAAGACTCATCTGCACAGTGGAATTTTTCCATACAGCTTTTTCCGGATTCAAAAAAACAGGTTCCCCATATTTTTTACATAAGGTTCTAAAAACTGTAGCATAATCCATTTTATCCGGATTAATATTTATTGCCATATTATAAAGTTTCTCTTCATTAAATAAAAACCAGCTTTCAGCAATAAAAGAATCTCCCTGAGTTTCAATAATTGTCTGCTTATAATCGGAAGGTAAAAGTGAAACATCTGCATCCCCGCGGTAACCGAAAATTTTATCGCGAAACAATGCATCCTTAACTTCCGAAAGCGTCATTCCTAACGAAACCTTTCTATAGCCATTCGGAATTGATGCACTCTGCGCAAAGATAAAGCTAAAACTGATAAAAAATATCACTGTGAAAAAAAAGCGATGTTTCATAATGTGAGTATCGGCAAATAATCTGTTTAGTTTACTAAGAAAGACTACTTTCGGTTATAAGAAGCAGTTTTTACAATTTCAAGGCAATCAGGCACAAAAATCTTGTTATCAACCAGTTTTACCCGGCTGTCATTCATTAAAGCAGTCAGCGCCTGAGCCTGTTCCTCTTTTGGAATGCCGCACATATTTGCCAGATCATAAGGAGTTAAATCAAACTGATAAGCGGTTCCTGCACTCACCTGAACTTTGGATTTTTCAAGCTGCAGGACAAGCATATCAAAAAGTCTGAACAAAGGATCACGAATCTGTGTGTTAGCAAGCTGTCTTGACATAGACCAGAGTCGTTCTGCGAGGGTTGTTGTAAGCCGCGCAATCAGTTGTGCCTGAGTTGAAATCATCTGCTCAAAGTTCTGCTGATTTACAGTCATAAGCTTGCAGTCTTCATGAGCAATTGCACTTGCTGAACGCGGTTTATTTTCCAGAAGAGCCATCTCACCAAAGAATTCGCCTTTTTTCAGCACAGCAAGAATTACTTCATTGCCGTCTACAACTTTTGATATTTTAACCTGACCTTCCTGAATAATGAACATATCCTGTCCGGACTGACATTCGGAGAAAATCATTGTATCCTTCGGATACTGACGAATCATGTCTTTAGTCGGTTCAAAATAAACGGCATGAGAATGAGGTTTTAATGCAACAAATCTTTGTTTTGCTTTTTCAACATTTGCACCTGTCGGGCAGGCTTTTAAATACTGATAGTATCCGTATATAGCTAAATCTGTCTTGCCTACTTTTTCATAATACTGTGCAATAACAAACAGCTGTTCAGGCGATGCAACTATATTATTTTTAAGCGTAACTTTTGTGAGGTTATCGTTAACTACACGCATTCGGTTTGCAAACGTTCTAATTATTTTCAGAGCAACTGAAGTATTATTTTGAATCAATTCCGGATATTGATCTCGTCGAACAGCAATAGCAACAACATCAGTTAAAGCAACAACTGATTCAATCTGTGAATGACCAGACATGCAGGGAACAACACCTATAAAGTCGCCTGGTCCCAATATTGTAGAAACATCATCACCTACTTCAACAGATTTAAAACAACGTACTTTTCCACTCTGTATAATGAAAAATTTGTCACTTGCAGGTTTGCCTTCGACATATATATAAGAGTCTTTTCTATAATTTACAAAGGATAACTGTATCAAAACCCTTTACCCACCTTTTAATTTATAATTATAAAATTGAACGGCGTTATTGTCAATCAGAAGAATAATTGTATTATAAGTATCTAACGGATTCGAGTTTAAACCTTCTTTTACTTCCACTATAAAAAATAACTGGGAAATACAAATCAATTCAACTTTTGGCCTTCAATTTTTTAAAAGTTGAAGTGTGTTAATTATAAGAATATTATTTCACTTTCCAGTTCAAATCCAGTTTTTTCCTTAACAGTTTTTTTCACCAGATTTACAAGATTCTTTATATCCTGAGCGCTTGCATCAGCTTCATTAATAATAAAATTTCCATGCCACGGAGCTATTCTTGCCCCGCCGCAACTAATACCGCGTAAACCACATTCATCGATAATTTTTCCGGAAGGTTTCCCAAAAGCATGATTATTTTTAAAGACACTGCCTGCAGACGGATACTTAAAATGTCCTTTTTTTTCACGATCCTGAAGATAAACCTCTGAGTCGGATAATATCTTTTCTTTAGTTCCTGCTGAAACATCAAAGATAACACTTAAAACAACAGGGTTTAAATCATTCTGCAGCATACCCTGAAATGGAGACTTTTTATATGCCCAGTCTTCCGGTTTCATTTTATAATCAAAAATTTTTCCGCATGCACAATACTTTACCCCGAGAAGAACATCACTTATCGATTTTTCATAACAGCGGGCATTCATAAAGGCAGCCCCGCCACAGGTTCCAGGAAGTCCGGCAAATTTTTCCAGACCAGAAAGTGAATGCTCTATACAGTACTCAAGAATATTCTGCATGGAAGCACCGCATTCACATAAAAGTTTATCATCACAAATGGAAATATTTTTTAGCCTGGAAGTACAAATTACAATACCGTCAAATCCTTCATCAGGAGGAACGATATTAGAACCTCCGCCTAAAACAAACCATTTATTTCCTGTTTTTTTCACTTCTTCAAGTACAGAAACAAAGGCTTTTACATCATGAGGCAAAAGGAAAACTGATGCATTACCACCTACTTTAAATGTGGTATAATTTTTCAGAGAAACACCATAAAGGACTTCACAAGATGTATCACCGCTTATATTGAATGTAATCACAAAAAACAGTATATTTAAAAAACAAGTTTTTAGGAAGTGCACAAGGAGGATTTTCATAATATGTCTTTAAAACTTTTCAACACCATGGGTAAAAAACTCGAAGAATTTAAACCTGTAACTCCTGGATGCTGTGGATTTTATGGATGTGGTCCTACTGTGTATAATTATGCGCATATTGGAAACCTGCGTGCATACGTTTTTTTAGATTTACTTGACAGAACCATGCAATTTCTCGGATATAAAGTAAAACATGTCATGAATATCACTGATGTAGGGCATTTGACCGGTGACGGAGATGACGGCGAAGACAAAATGAAAAAAACCGCCGAAGAAAAACATCAGTCGGTACTGGAAGTTGCAAAATATTACACAGATGCTTTTATGGCTGACATAGATGCTTTAAATATCCGTCATCCTGATGTAATCTGCAAGGCAACAGAGCACATCAGTGAAATGATAGAACTGATAAAAAAAATTGAAGCAAACGGACACACCTACATGGCCGGTGGAAATCTGTACTTCGACATTTCAACTTATGACGATTATGGAAAACTGACAAACCTGAATCTGGATGAACTGAAGGCAGGAGCAGGACGACGAAATGTCGTAGTTATCGACGAAAATAAAAGAAATCCCGGAGACTTTGTTTTGTGGTTTACAAAATCTAAATTTGAAGATCAGGCAATGACCTGGGACTCTCCGTGGGGTCGTGGCTATCCTGGCTGGCATATTGAATGTTCCGCTATGAGCATGAAATATTTGGGCAAGCATTTTGATATCCATACCGGCGGAATAGATCATGTACCTGTTCATCACACAAATGAAATAGCTCAGTCAGAATGCAGTTTTTCTGAAGAAGATAAAAAAGCAGGTCCATGGGTAAAATACTGGCTTCATAACGAATTTCTTGTTATCGAAGGCGGAAAAATGTCAAAATCAAACGGACACTTTATCACGCTACAGACAAGTCTGCCGGAAGAAAAAGGATTTTCGCTAAAAGACAAGGGTTATGAACCGCTGGATTACCGTTTTTTCCTTTTAGGTGCACATTACCGCAGTCAGGTTGCTTTCAGTTTTGATTCCCTGGACAGCGCAAAAAATGCCCGAAAAGCACTGATTCAACGTGTTGCAAAACGACTTTCACAGGCAGCAGTTGAACTTGGCCATAAACCGGAAGATTCAGAAATATCTTCTGTTCCGCTGTCTAAAAAAGGTGAAAACTATATATCTGCTTTCACAAAAGCTCTGGAAGATGATCTTTCTTCACCAAAAGCCTTACCTGCTCTTCAGGGCTGCTTAAAAGACAAAGAGCTTTCTGCAATGGAAGCCTTGTGCATTACACAAAAAATGGACAGTGTTTTTGGTCTTAAGCTGATTGAACTGGCAGGAAAACTTGTTCTTGAGTCAGAAAAAACAGCAGATACCCAGAACTCAATCCCGGAAAATATAGCCCCGGAACTGGTACAAAAGGTTCAAAAGCTCATTGAAGAAAGAGCAGATGCAAAAAAGAACAGAAATTTTGCACGGGCTGATGAAATTCGTAATGAACTTACAGCGCTCGGTATTGTTCTGGTTGATACACCACAGGGAACAACCTGGAAAACTGCTTAAAGCGGTTTTAAATTGACGTAAAAGAAATGTAACCTTTGAGGTAGACAGTTGTTAGATAATAAGAAAGAGATTCATGCGGATAATCCCAGAGATTTTAAAGACATTTACAATGCCACAATGCAGCTTTTGTTCAAAATTTCTTTCCGCATTGTTGGTACCGAAGATGCTGCTGAAGATTTAGCACATGATTCTCTGATAAAGGCACATGAAAAAGCCCTTATCTTCCCTTCAATCGATGATGCAAAATACTGGCTTATCAGAGTTGTAAAAAATGCATCTTTGAATTACGCAAAACGTAAAGGTCGGGAAGTAAAGGCATACGAAAAGGCTCTTCATGAAGAAACCAGAAAAGTTGAATCTGGAGAAACAAAAATTCTTAAAGAAGAAACCCGAAGGAAAACTCATGATGCCCTTAATAAATTGCCTGCTAAACTTAAGGAAGTTCTTGTTCTGCGGGAATACGGAGACTTGAACTATAAAGAAATAGGAAAAGTTCTTGGTATTACAGAAGGAAATGTAAAAATCAGGGTTTTCCGTGCAAGAGAACAGTTAGCAAAACTGTTAGGAGAAGATGATGTCTACTTGTTCTGAAAGAGAGTTAATATCAGTTTATCTTGATGATGAGTTGCCTCCAGCATATAAAGCAGATTTCGAAAAGCATCTGGAAATCTGTCAGGAATGTGCCGAAGAATACAAAAATCAAAAGGCACTCCATGAATTGCTGACAAACGATTCTAAAGACACTTCTTTTTCTGAAGAAGAACTCGAAGAAAGTTTTAAAAATCTGCAGATAAAAATGCGTTTTCGTGAATCAACAGCCGGCACTACTCGTTCTGAAAATACATTTAATGCAGTCTTCAAAAAATATATTCCGGCAGTCGCAGCTGCTACAGTATTTGCGCTTATTCTGCCTTTACGCATTATGGGGCCAAAACAAACTTCACAACCGATAGCTTCAATAGCACAAACTGCAACAGAAGTTCCGCTGATGAAAGATCGCGGAGTTGTTTCTGACAGCAATATGGAAACAGCAACTCTTGCTTCTTTCTTTAACACAAAAAACAACAGTCGTCCCCCACGGTTTCCTTCCGAAGTTGGAACCAGATTCAGAAAAACCGTTTCAGTTCCAGTTTCTTCTGCAACAGATTCTGCTCTGGCTCAAAAATTCAGAACAATTGATTTACGCAATACGGAATTTCTTCCAGAAGATTACTACCGTCCCGATTTTTCAAGACCAAAAGTTTCACAGGATGGAAACAATATTACGATTACAATATCGCTGAATCCGGTTTTTAAAGGACCTGGAAAGTGAACTTTTTTACGCAGGCAGGACTTGTTTTCAGAAAGTATCCGTTAATTAGAATTGCCCTTGTCCTTTTTTTTATTGGTCTTAGTTTTTTTCTTTCTTTTTTTCTTACTTCGCGGCAAAAAAAAATTCCAGAAATAGAATTATTAGACCCGGCCGCAGCTATTCCTGGTGATATTATAGCAATTTACGGAAAAAATTTTGGAACAACCCGGGGTACTTCGAGTGTTGAAATAAGCGGAGATAAACTCACCTCTTCCAGTTATATTTCCTGGGATGATGACAAAATACGCATTCTGCTTCCGCAGAATATTCAGGACGGGCTGGTTTATGTCGAAACTCAGGGTGGCCGCTCAGAGCCAAAAATTTTTGCCAATAAAATTGATATTCCTGTCCAGATAAACACAGACAGACAAAATGCAAAACCTCAGATTTTTTCTGTATCAGGAACTAAAACCGCTCCTTTGGAAATACTGACTATTACAGGCAAAAATTTCGGCATTTCACGCGGAGATTCCCAGATATTTTTTTCTTCCCAGACAGACGGAAAAGAAGCTGATTCATTCATAACCTGCACCGATTCATCAAGTGACTATGAATTCTGGGGGGATCAGGAAATAAGGGTTCGTATACCGGACGGTGCTTCCAGCGGGCGAATTTTTATCCGTACTGATAAAACTGAAAGTAATTATTATAACATCGTGGTAGACAGCGAAGCCCACAAAACCTTTTCTGATAATTGTATCTATTTAATATCGCTGTCTGCAAATATTAGTGATATTGTGACAACTTCAGAAGGAAATTTGACCTTACGCATTCCAAAACCGCCGGTAACATCTTATCAGAGAAGTGTTGAAGTTACAGTTTCAAATCCGGAACCAGTAATTCCCGAATATATGAATACGATTGTGCATCAGTTTACAGTAAAGAAAAATCCACCAAAGAAAATTTCTGTAAATCACAATATGGTTGTATCTGTATGGGCAACAAACACATCAATAAATCCTGTAAACATCAGACCTCTTTCAGATAAATCCCGAAACCTTTATGCACAATATTTGTATCAGGATAATCTGGTTCCTTCATCAGATGAAAAAGTAACGGAACTTGCCCGAAACATTTGCCAAAAAGAAACAAATCCGTATTTAAAAGCAAAAAAAATTTTCACTTATATGATAGAAAACTTCAAAGTGGAAACAATACCTGAAGGAAGTAAACGAAAGCCTCTTGATTTAATCTCAAAAAAATCCGGTGACAGTTATGATTTTTCTGTTATTTTTAGTGCCCTGTGCAGAGCAGGCGGAATCCCGTGCATAAATCTAAGTGGAATACTCGTAGACTCAAACCAAAATACAAAAAATCATTTCTGGAATGAGATATTTCTGGAAAAAGCCGGCTGGATACCTGTAGATTGTGCCTTAGGTTCTGGAATGGAATATGAAGCTTTCAAAAAACATAATCCTGATGCCTTTTTTTATTTTGGAAATCTGGATTCTCAGCATATCCTTTTTTCACGCGGGTGGAATGAACTGAAACCTTCACAGAGCACAAGTAAAACGGTTTACAGACCACGCTCTTATGCCTTACAGTCTATTTGGGAAGAATCTTCCCAGGAAATACAAAAATACAGTTCTTTCTGGAGCAATGTCCAGGTTCAAGGAATTTATTAGCGAGGTGAAGTTATGGTTAAAGTACTTTCTGTTGGTGGTTCAATAGTTGTGCCTGAAACTCCAGACACAGATTTTATCAGTAAATTTTCTTCAATGATAAAAGAAGAACTTTTGCGCGACAATTCATTAAAACTGATACTCGTTACAGGGGGCGGCGGGCCTGCAAGAATTTATCAGAATGCATATAAAACCATCTGCGGTTCTGAAAACTACGATAATAACAGTGCAGACTGGATTGGAATTACTGCCACCAGACTTAATGCCCAGTTACTGAAAAGTATTTTTGGTGATTTGTGCCAGAATCCGGTTGTGTATGATCCTACTGCAGTAGAAAGTTTTGATGGCAGAATTCTTGTTGCAGCAGGCTGGAAACCAGGTTTTTCTACTGATACAGATGCTGTAATTCTTGCTCAGAAATTCGGTGCAAAAACAGTCGTAAATCTTTCCAACATCGAAAAGGTTTACACAGATGATCCGAGAAAAAATCCGGAAGCAAAACCTATAGACAATATTTCATGGGCTGATTTCCGTAAAATTGTTGGTAATGAATGGATTCCTGGAAAAAACTGCCCTTTCGATCCTATTGCAAGCAAAAAAGCTCAGGACTCAAAAATTACGGTTATTTGTGCCGGCGGTAAAAACATAGAAAACATTCGTAAAATTATCAGGGATGAATCTTACACTGGTACAACCATACAGTAAACAGAATTATTTGCCACGCAAAAAACTTAAAAAGTTTCAAGTTTTTTCAATAAAACGGTAAGTTTTTTGCCATACTCCCGGTCACTTGCCCATGTTCCGGCAAGACCGGTTACATCCGGGGCTTTTCCGCGTGGCAAAACATATTTATATCTTGGATCTATACATTCATTTTTTAACTGCATCGTGCTTCCATAGGCATGTAAATGCTGGATATGTGCCCTTACCCCTGCTTTCTCTGTAGCAAAGCTTAGACCCCGGTTTTCTGCATCAATAGCACCTAAACCGCAAAAATTATTCATATCCTCAGTAACAAGGTTCCCAAACCGAAGGAATCCGGTTTCAAGGCACATCTGTACAAAAGCTACATCGCTGTTTATTCCTTCTGTTCCAGCTTCTTCAATATAATATTTTGCAAGCCGCTTAACCTTTGCTTTATTTTTTGATGGATTTTCTGACAAAAAAAAGGAAACAAGCTGTTTTCGAGTTTTTACGCCTTTTTGTGCTATAACGGGAGAAACACTTTCATTTTTTTCTGGAAGTGATTTACAGGCAGTGAAAATAGAAACAAAAAGCACTGTAAATATAAAAATCTTTAATTTCATAAAAAAATTATAAAATTTTTTTTAAAAAAATCAACAGAAAAATGCAATCTGAACACAATAAATATAAACGGGGTAAAAAAAATGTATGAAATTCAAGTAACAAATACAAGTGTAAAACCTGATGTAAGGGAAACATTGCAAAGCAAGGGGATTAATCATCTGACAGATATTCAGCTGGTTATGCTGCTTTTGGGAACAGGAACAAAAAAACACAGTGTTGATAAACTGGCACAAGAAGTTATAAACATTATTCGCACATCAAACTCTGATAAATTATTAAAAAACCTGATGAAAATAAACGGGATGGGTATAGGTAAAGCTTCTACAATTTGTGCTGCCTTAGAATTAGGGAAACGCTACAATAACTTTCGGGGCAAAAAAATCCTTGAACCTCGTGATGTCATTCCTCTGGTTCAGATTTATACTTTACAGCAGCAGGAACATCTTTTATGTTTTTCATTAAACGGCAATAATGAAATAATCAATCTTAGGGTGGTATCTATTGGAACAGTAAACAAAACGATTGTTCATCCCCGTGAAGTTTTTGCTGACCCCTTAAAAGACAGGGCAGCGGCCATTATTGTATGCCATAATCATCCTTCAGGAAATATTTCGCCAAGTGACAACGATATTGAAGTTACCGCAACCCTGTTTGAAGCAGGAAAACTGTTAGGTCTGGAAATGCTGGATCACATCATAGTAAGCACAACTTCGTTTTTCAGTTTTCGCGAACATAATCTTCTTGTCAAGTAAAAAAAAACGATATATATTATCAGTTATGAAAAGGATTTTTGTTTTATTCTGTTTTTTGTTTCTCATTGCGGGATTTTTTTATGCAGAAAGTTTTTGTTCCATCACTTTTTCTGGTGATGAATCTGCAAAAAACGCAAAAATCTATATAAATGATACAGAATATGGTCATATTCCTAAAACTGTAAACACCTTAATTCCAGGAATATACAGAATCAAACTCGAAAAAGATCATTTCAAATCTCAGGATTTCTTTATCGAACTTAAAGAAGACGAAAATATCACGCTAAATCTTGAAATGGAAAAACAAAACACTGATAAAACAGAAAAAACTGACACGCAATGATAAATAAGCTCTGGCTATAGTTTTAATAGCCCGTAGCCTTGAATATTACTTTAGTTTTTACTATAATATACTCAAATTTAAACTCTAAAAAAAGAGGCCATTATATGAAAACTATTTCACCTTTACAGACTGCACGTTACGGATACACACCGAAATTGCCAAAAGTTTTAACATTAAAACCTGAAACAATTGCAATTGAATACGGAAAGCCAACTAAATCTGTTGATGATCAGAAAGAGCTTTCTGAACTGTTTAAAAACACATACGGAAAACCAGAAGCAACTTTTGTAAAAGGCAAAAATCCTTCTGTTAAAAACGAAATTCGTGTTGGAGTTATTCTATCAGGCGGTCAGGCTCCTGGCGGACACAATGTTATTGCCGGTCTTTACGACGGAATCAAAAAAGGCAACGAAAAATCAAAGCTCTTCGGATTTTTAGGCGGTCCAAGTGGTCTTACTGACGGAAAATACATCGAAATTAAAGATAAATTTATGGACGAATACCGCAATACTGGCGGATTTGACATTATTGGTTCTGGACGTACAAAAATAGAAACTCCAGAACAATACGCACAGGCTGCGGAAACTGCAAAAAAACTCAAGCTGGATGCCATTGTAATCATTGGTGGAGATGATTCCAACACAAACGCTGCCCTTCTTGCAGAGCATTTTCTTTCAATCGGCTCTACTACAAGAGTAATCGGTGTTCCAAAGACAATTGACGGTGATCTTAAAAACGCACAGATAGAAACATCCTTTGGCTTCGATACAGCAACAAAGACATATTCGGAACTCATCGGTAACATCGAGCGTGATGCTAATTCTGCAAAAAAATACTGGCATTTCATTAAGCTTATGGGTCGTTCAGCAAGCCACATTGCGCTAGAATGTGCTCTTCAGACACAGCCAAATGTCTGCTTGATTTCTGAAGAAGTTGAAGCAAAGAAAATGACTCTTCGCCAGATTACAGATAATCTTTGTACAATTATTTCTAAACGTGCTGATAATGGTGAAAACTTTGGTGTTATTTTAATTCCTGAAGGACTTGTTGAATTTATTCCGGAAATGAAAACTCTCATTTCCAGCCTCAATGATCTGATGGCAGCAAACGAAGAAGACTTTAACAAATGTAAAACTTTCCAGGATAAAAAACGCTGGCTTCAGCTCAAGCTTAAAGGCGATTTATTCCGTACTTTCGATTCTCTTCCTGAAGGCATTGCAGATCAGTTTCTTGCAGATCGTGACCCACACGGAAATGTTCAGGTTTCAAGAATTGATACAGAAAAACTTCTTGCACAGATGGTTGAATCACGCTTGGCTGAATTAAAAAAAGCCGGAAAATATAACGGAAAATTCAGTTCTTACTGCCACTTTTTCGGATATGAAGGCCGCTGCGCATTCCCAAGTAACTTTGATGCCGACTACTGCTACTCACTCGGCTACACAGCTTTCATGCTGATTGCATCTGGCGCAACAGGCTATCTTGCATCAGTCAGGAACTTAACAGCACCTGCAGAATACTGGACGGCAGGCGGAATTCCTCTTACAATGATGATGAACATGGAACAGCGCCATGGTTCTAAAAAGCCTGTTATTAAAAAGGCTCTTGTTGAGCTTGACGGAAAACCTTTCAAGGAATATGCAAAGAACCGTGATAAATGGGCTATTGAAACAAGTTTTGTGTTCCCTGGTGCCATTCAGTATTATGGACCGGATGAAGTTTGTAATCAGTGTTCAAAAACATTAAAACTTGAACGTGGTGCAGGTAAAAAAACTGAAATAGGAAGTGCTAAAGCAGCTGCTCCAAAGGGGTCTGCAAAAAAGACAGCAGAAAAAAAAGAAGTACCTGCTAAAAAAGCTCCTGCTAAAAAAGCTGCACCTGCTAAAAAGCCTGCTGCTAAAAAAATAGCAACTGCTAAAAAGCCTGCTAAAAAATAAGCTTTAAGTTACATTAGAATTGTTCATTAGATTAACGGAATATAAATGAACCTTAAAAATTCAAGAGATATGACTTCAGGAAATATCTGGGGTCATATCTTTTTTTATACAATTCCTCTTTTACTCGGTAATGTTTTTCAGCAGTTATATTCACTTGTTGACACAATTATCGTAGGAAAAACCATCGGCAATAATGCACTGGCAGCTGTTGGCTCTACAGGTCCGATGCATTTTCTGATTCTTGGCTTTGTCAACGGACTGACATCAGGCTTCGCTGTAATCACTGCGCAGAAATTTGGTGCTCATGATAAAAAAGGGGTTAAAAAATCCTGTGCCATGAATATCAAGCTGAATTTTTTATCAACTGTTATTTTTACATTTTTGTCTCTTGCCCTGACAAAACCTATTCTAAACCTGATTCATACACCGCCTGAAATTTTTCAGGACGCCTTTAATTATATCAGCATTCTGTATATGGGGATTTTCAGCATCGTTTTATACAACACAGCTTCCTGTCTTTTGCGTGCTATCGGTGACTCTGCTTCACCACTTTTTTTTCTTATTATTTCGTCGTTCTTGAATATTTTTCTTGATCTTATTTTCATTCTGGTTTTTCACATGGGCGTAAAAGGGGCTGCCTGGGCAACAGTAATTTCTCAGTTTTTATCCGGACTTGCCTGTGTTTTCTATATCATGAAAAAATATCCGGTTTTGCGGGTAACAAAAACTGATTTTTCACCTGACATATGGTTTGCAAAAAAACACCTTGAAATTGGTTTACCGATGGCCTGTCAGTTCTCAATTACTGCTGTCGGATGTATCGTGCTTCAGGGAGCCATAAATATTTTTGGTGCTGCAAAAATTGCAGGATATACAGCAGCACAAAAAACCGAAATGCTTTTTACAACTGCGGCAGGTTCTTTTGGTGTTACAATGGCAAATTACACAGGACAAAATCTTGGAGCTAAAGACTATTCCAGAATAAAGAAAGGAACAAATGCGGGAGCCTTAATCTGTGGCTTAACAGCAGTTTCTGCCATGCTTATAATTCTTGCATTCTGGAGGCCACTGTCAAATTTATTCATCGATCTGAAAGGAAACAATGCTTCAGACTGTCTTAGTGCCGCAAAAACTTATATTTTTGCGACCGCTCCGTTTTACATTGCGCTTTTTGAAATATTCATTTACAGAAACGTTCTTCAGGCAACCGGACGTGGACTAATGCCCTTACTTGCCGGAGTTTTTGAACTGATTGCACGAGTCGTTGTTTCCTACACTCTTCCAAAACACATCGGATATTTAGCGGTTTGTCTTGCTGGACCTATTGCATGGCTTGCAGCTGTTCTTCCGCTGGCAGTTACATATTATCTGACTAAAAATTCTTTTGATAATAATAAACTTTAATTCATAATAATTATTTATCAATATTTTTCAGTTTTCTTTTGTGCTTTTTTCTGATATATTTATAATATGAAGCTTTATACAAAAGGACAGGTTTTTGCCTTTGCTGCAATAACCGCAGTACTCATCATTTTAATTACAGTGCCATTGACATTTAAAATTTCTGCTGTAAATCAGGATAAGAAAACAACAGATTCCTTAAAAGAAAAAGATGCAGAAATAACAGATATATCACAAATGTCTGATGACTTTTCTTCCTTTATTCCCTCAGATTCCACTGCTTATTCTGACCTAACAGATAATATTGCTGTAGATAATTCTTACACATACACTCAGGATGAACTGCAGAACATCAATGTTTACGAAAAATGCAATGAAGCTGTTGTAAACATCACAACTCAGGTAATGGCCTTTAACTGGTTTCTCGAAGCCATTCCACAGGAAGGGGGCTCCGGTTCTGGTTCAATAATAGATGCCCGCGGATACGTTGTTACAAATGTGCATGTTATAGAAAATGCAAACAAAATTTTCATTTCACTTGCAGACGGCAGTCAATTTGAAGGAACAGTAGTTGGAGTCGATTCAATGAGTGATATTGCTGTCCTTAAATTTGAGCCGCCCAAAGGTGTTGTGTTGAAAACTATTCCTTTTGCAGATTCCTCCACTCTGAAAGTCGGTCAAAAAGTAATTGCCATTGGAAATCCGTTTGCTCTGGAACGCACAATGACAACAGGGATTATTTCCGGACTTGGGCGACCGATACAATCTTCCAGAAACACAATTATCCGGGATATGATTCAGACCGATACGGCAATTAATCCTGGTAACTCCGGCGGACCTCTGCTTGACACAAAATGCAGAATGGTCGGCATAAACACAATGATTTATTCTACTTCAGGCAGTTCTGCCGGTGTCGGTTTTGCGGTTCCGGTAAATACTGCAAAGCGGGTTGTTTCAGATTTAATTCAATACGGGAAAGTCCGCCGTGGAGCAATTCAGGCAAAAATAATTCAACTGACGCCTTCAATTGCCCGATACGCAGGTATGGATATTTCACAGGGAATTCTGGTTTCTGAAGTTGCCTCTGGAAGCAATGCTGCAAAAGCTGGAATTCGCGGAGGTACCGAAGCTGTTCGATATGGCTCATCACGAAATCCGCAGACAATTTATCTGGGTGGTGACGTTATAATTGCAATAGGAAACATCAGTGTTGCAAACTATGCTGATTATTACTCCGCACTTGAAAGCAAAAAACCACAGGACACAGTAAAAGTAACACTTTACAGAAATGGTCATAAAATCGAAGTTAATGTTACGCTTAGCGAGCAGGAAGATTAACCGTGCGGCCATTTAAAGTTGTTTCCCCTTTTGAACCGGCAGGAGATCAGGTTGATGCTATAGAAGCACTTTCCACTGGATTTCTTTCAGGTAACAAATATCAAACTTTAAAAGGGGTTACAGGTTCTGGAAAAACTTTTACAATGGCAAAAATCATTGAAAAAGTCCAGCGCCCTACTTTGATTATCAGTCATAACAAAACACTTTCTGCACAATTATACCGCGAGTTTAAATCATTTTTTCCAGACAATGCGGTAGAATACTTTGTTTCATATTATGATTATTATCAGCCTGAAGCCTATGTTCCGGCCCGGGATCTTTACATAGAAAAAGATGCATCAATAAATGATGAAATAGACAGACTCAGACTTGCAGCAACTTACAGTCTGATGGAAAGACGTGATGTAATAGTTGTTGCAACTGTTTCATGTATCTATGGACTTGGTATGCCGGAACTATACCGCGACATGAGGCTTCACATAGAAAAAGGGCAAAAACTTGATACCCTTAAATTTTCTAAAGATTTAATCAGTCTTCAATATGAAAGAAATGACATGGTTCTGGAAAGAAGTAATTTCAGAATCCATGGTGATGTAATTGAAATATATCCGGCATATATGGAAACAGACGAAGCCTATAGAATTGAACTTGACTGGGATGAAGTCGTAAACATCTGCCGGTTTAATGTTCTTAACCGGGACATAATTGAAGAACTGGATGAAACAACGATATATCCTGCAAAGCATTTCGTTGTACCAAAAACTCAGCTGGACAGTGCAGTTGAAAGAATAAGGGAAGAAATGCAGGAACGCTACGAGTTTTTAAAAAGCACAGGAAAACTTCTGGAAGCAGAAAGAATAAAAACCCGGACAAACTACGATCTGGAAATGATGCAGGAAATGGGCTATTGTTCTGGCATTGAAAACTATTCTGGTCCGATTTCTGGACGACAGCGAGGTCAGCCACCTGCAACGCTTCTGCATTATTTTCCAGAAGACTTTTTGTGTTTTATAGATGAATCCCATGTTACGCTTTCACAAATAGGTGCTATGTATGAAGGCGACCGCAGCAGAAAACAAAACCTGATTGACTTTGGTTTCCGGCTTCCTAGTGCTTTAGATAACCGTCCTCTAAAAGCGGATGAATTTGAAGCAATGATGAATCAGGTGATTTATGTTTCTGCTACTCCTCGTGATGAAGAAATAAAAAGAAGTTCTCAGATTGTAGAACAGCTGATTAGACCTACTGGTTTACTGGACCCGGTTGTTGAAGTTCGGCCAACAGAAGGACAGATGTCAGACATCTATGAAGAAGTAAAAAAACGAATTGAAAAAAATGAACGAAGTCTCGTACTTACCCTTACAAAAAAAATGGCAGAAGATTTAACAGACTATCTTTCAAACTTAAACTTAAAGGTTCAATATATTCACAGTGAAGTTGAAACAATAGAACGAGTTGAAATCTTAAAAAAACTACGGCTTGGAGAAATTGATGTTCTGGTTGGAATTAACCTATTACGTGAAGGCATTGACTTACCGGAAGTTTCGTTTATAGCAATTCTCGATGCAGATAAAATCGGCTTTTTGCGATCAGATACAAGCCTTATCCAGATAATTGGACGAGCAGCCCGTAATGCAGAAGGAAAAGTTGTGATGTATGCAGACCGCATGAGCCCTGCCATGGAAAAAGCTCTGGCAGAAACAAAACACCGGCGTGAAGTTCAAAGTGCATACAATGCAGCACACGGCATTACTCCAAAAACAGTGCGCAAAGCTATAGATGATATTCTTGTACGCGAGAATACACAGGTTAAAGACGAAGTAAATATAGAACTTTCGGTTTTAAAAGCGGGAGCTAATATGTTTAATCCAAAGGACAGAAAAAAACTGATAAAGGCATTAGAAAAAGAAATGGAACGACATGCCGAAATGCTTGAATTCGAACAGGCCGCTGCAATCCGTGATGAAATTGAAGAAATCAGAAAAAAATATAAATAACAGTTTTTATTATTATTCGTGAAGCTTTTATTCTTCTGTTTCGGGAATTAAAAGATCTATTGCCTGAATAAACACCTCATCAGGAAGTCCATCTTTCAGATATTTTCTTATTAAATCCTGAATTGCTTCTGGAAAAGTCTTCCAGTAAACTGCCTGCCAGTCTCCAAGTGCATTTTGCAGAGCTCTGTCCTCTTCAGGACGCAAAGTTCCGTTTGAATAATTTATAAATGCAGAAATCATTTCGCGCATTGCATTTGCAGGGCATCCATTTACCTTACCGTTTTTATCAACAAGACTTTTTCCGTTTGCAAGATAATCACTGGTTGAAGAATGTTTTTTTTGAAATACATCAGGAATCATCATCTGAACAATTTTTTCACATTCATCTTCTGAAAGCTCAGGACTTTCCTTATGCACCATTTCAAAAGCCATGTTTTTAATACTTTCCTGCATTCCTGCTATCCCCTGACTGATAGATTCATTAACAGCTTTCGAAATATTCTTTGCAAAACCTGTAGGATCAACAGAAAAACGGCCCCGGTCTTTTTTTCTTTTTTCGACTGCAGCACTTACAGCTTCTAATTCTTTTCCTGTGCATTTATTCAAGATGTAGTCTAAAACTTTAATCAGTTCAATATCTTTGCTTTCCATTGATTTAATCTTACCATTCTTTATAATATTTGTCATGTTAATAACATTTTTGGGAACAGGAACCAGTCATGGAATTCCTGTAATAAACTGTAACTGCAAAGTCTGCACATCAAATGATAAAAAAGATAAAAGATTAAGATCCAGTGTTCTTGTTACAGATAGTGAACAGCACAATATTCTTATAGACTGCGGTCCTGATTTTCGTGAACAGGCATTAACTTACAAAATTACACATATTGATGCGGTACTAATAACACACAGTCATTTTGATCATGTACAAGGAATTGATGATTTACGGATTTATGCAAATAACAAACATCATACTGAAAAACCGCCTTTAAAAATTTTCGGGAATAAAACAACTCTTTTAGATATAAAAAAACGTTTTAATTACATTTTCAAAAAAACGCAAATGGGAGGCGGCAAATTATCCTGTACGCTTCATCAAATGAAAAAATACACGAAAGAAAAACCCCTGCTTCTTGGAAATCTCAGCATAGTTCCAGTTCCAATGAAACACGGTAAACTAAGCACAACAGGCTACTCTATCACAGATTTAACATCCGGTAAAAAATTTACTTATCTTACAGACTTAAGTTATATCAGCGAGACTTCAATAGAACTTGTAAAAAATACGGATATTCTTGTAATTGACGGATTAAGAAAGGAAAAACACGAAACACATTTTTCTTTTGATGAAGCCTTGGAATGTGCAAAAAAAATCAAAGCAAAAAAAACATATCTGATTCATTTCTGCCATGCTTTTTCTCATTCAGAAATTTCAGAATATTTGAAAGAAAAATCTGATTCAGCCTATGCCAGTTACGATGGATTGAAACTCGAACTGTAAAATTTTCTAAAAGCTTTTTTAAAAAAGTTTTTCTTTTATAATTTCTAAAATTTTTAGAGTTTCGATTCCGTCATCAATTGTAGAAAAAAGTTTTTCCTTTCCGTCCAGAAAGTCAACTGCATTTTTTATCATATTTGAAAAGTAATGTGTTTTTCCTTTGTATTGTCCCTTCTTAATTCTGGAATCAGGGATTAGTTCAAGAGATTTAAATCCGGAATAAAATTTTGAAGGAACAGATTTCCAGTAACGCAAAAAACCGTTACCAATTTCAATTCTGCCTTCTGTCCCGCGAATATCAATTTCAAATCCAAAATATTTACTTCTACCGGAGAAAACAAAATTCACAGAAGGACAGTTTTTCGATTTAAAATGCACGCTGCAGTTTCTGACCATATCTTTTTCATCCCGATAAATACCATCAATGTTTTCAATAATTAATTCAGTATTTTCATTTTGTTGAGAAAGCAAAAAGCGGACAATATCAACAAGATGAGTTCCGTCATGCAAAAGGCTATACAAACCGGTTTTTTCTTCTGATTTAGCATACACCCGCAAGCCGCTGGATAATACCGCATTCACATTTTGAAGTTCCCCGATTGTCGGAATTAATTGTTTAGCTAACCGATAATCAAGGGCAAAACGCCTTTCATGATTGATTAAAACCGGAACCTGTTTTTTTTCTGCTTCTGTTTTTATATTTAACGCTTCTTCAACATTAAGTGCAACAGGTTTTTCCAGAATTACAAGACGTGGTTTATTTCTAATTGTTTCTAACGCTACATCCTGATGGCTTTTTTCATTTACAGCCACAGTGACAATATCACACATTTTGTTTTTATATGATGCAAAAAAACTTTTAGTATCAGAAAATATTTCACCTTCTTTTACAAATTTCTTCCAGAACAAAAGATTTTCTTTGTCAGTATCAACACCAGCAATAAGCTTTATCCGTTTATTATTCAATAAAGCCATTGTATGCGAAGCCGGCTGTTCTCTCTTTTTATCGAAGCCCAGCGAAAAACCAATTCTCCCTGTTCCGATGATTGCAACTGTATAAATATTTTCCTTCATAAAATTATTTTAACACGTATCAAAATTTGATTTCAACACTTGAAAAAAAATTTTCGACTTATTATTATAATAAAAGAGGAGTTTAAAAAAGTATGACTAAAGAAGAACAAAGTCTATTAACAAAAGTTTATGAATTAATCGGCACAAACAAAATCAACACTTTCGAAGCTGTTCCACCATCATCCATCAGTTTTTCTGCTTTACTTGAAAATTATGTACATTTTGATTTTACTGAAAAAGAAGCCATTCAACACTGGAAAAATATTCTGATACGCTACGAAGAATTAAAAGCTAAAATCGGTACAGAAGCAAATGTTCACATGGCAATCGTAGACTACTTTACAAATGCAAAACATATTCTTGATCAGCCGATGCTTGTTGAAGTTCATGTTTTCAGACAAACAGAACAGGCTGCTATGATAGACGGACTTACTAATCTTTTTAACCGTCGTTACATGGATATTATTCTAAAAAAAGAATTTTACCGCTGCAAAAGGTATAACAAAAAATTGACATTATGTATTATGGATATTGATAACTTTAAAAAGGTAAACGATACTTATGGACATCAGTTTGGAGACCTTGTTTTAAAAACCCTGGCCGACTGCATAAAAAAATGCCTTCGGGAAGAAGATGTTGCCTGCCGTTACGGTGGCGAAGAATTTCTTCTGATTCTTCCGGAAACTGATGCTGCCGGAGCCTATACTCTTTCTGAACGGATAAGAACAGTTCTCAAAAATGTTTCACCTTTTAAGGAAAAATCAATCACCTTCAGTGCCGGAACAGCTTCGTTTCCAGAAACAGGTGATGATTTTCAAACACTTGTCAGGCTTGCAGACAAAGCTCTTTATGAAGCAAAATTTACCGGAAAAAATAAAACTGTAAAGGCAAATCTGGAAGCCCTATAAAGAAAATTGTCATATAGGAAAACTACACATCATTTGTAGATTAAAAGAAAAAAAAAAGAGCTGCATCAAGAAAGTGCAACTCTTTTTTTGTATCTAAGCGAATGAAGAATTAAATCTTTTTTGTTAAATAATCACTGCGCAAACAACGTGTACACATTTTAACAGTCTGAACTGTATTTCCATTGTATACTTTTACAGATACAATATTTGGTTTCCATGTACGTCGCTGATGATTATATGATTTACTTACAGTATTTCCGCTCATTACACCTTTTCCGCAGATTTCACATCTTCTTGACATATTTATCACCTTCCTGTGTTTACTTAGTTCCGATTTATAAACGTTTTATCATTTTACAAAATCCTCAAATTTTAGTCAATATATGTAAAGAAACTGTAAATAAAGTCACATACATTGAATTTATTTTATTTTAATGTTATAAATAAATTATATCAGTCAGCTCTAAAAAATACATTTTTTTAGAAGTTCCCTATTATCAACTACTAGCGGGGTTTTCCAAAATGCCTTATTCAGATCCAACCAATCTTGCAATTGTCGCATGTCCTGGTGGAGAAGTCTTTGCTCAAAAAGTTATTGAGCACCTTAAACACATGTACAAACACAGATTCAACTTAAAACGCGATGCTCTGGCAAATCGTTATAATCTGACTAAAGATGAAGTCGTTAAAAAGTTGAATTTTATGAATGATCTTTCTACTTCGGATTTATGTCTTCGCGGTGCTGTTGATAAATATCGTTCTCCGGATTTTTACATAAATACACAGTTTACTTACTTCATGAACGGAGAATTCAAAGCTGAAATCAAAGATTGTGTTCGCGGAAAAGATGTTTACATATTTCAGGATGTAGAAAACCATCAGCCTGTAACAATGAATGGTGGAAAAAACAAAGTTGTAATGTCTGTAAATGATCATCTGATTTCCCTGTTAGTTACAATTGATGCAATCCGTCAGGCTGGAGCTGCACAGATTACACTTGTACTGCCGGTTTACCCATACAGCCGTCAGCACAAAAAAAAGGGACGTGAAGGTTTAACAGCCAGTTTGCTCGGACATATTTACGAAAATATGGGCGTTTCGCATATCATCACGCTGGATATCCATTCACGCGAGATAGAAAACAGTTTCAGCCATGCAAATATTGAAAACTTACATGCAAGTTACCAGATAATCCGTGAATTATCACAGCTTGTTGATTTATCTGAAAATGGGGATGATCTGGTTGTTGTTGCACCTGATACAGGAGCTGTTGACCGTAACAAATTCTATGCAACAGGCTTAAAAAAACCTCTTGCAATGATATACAAAGAACGGGATTACTCTGTAGTCACACAGAATGCCAAAGACACAAACATCAAGTCTATAAAGCTTTTGGGTGATGTACACGGAAAAGTTGCTTTCCTTGCAGATGATATGCTCGGAACAGGCGGAACACTTCTTAAAGCAATGGAATTCCTTAAAGAACAGGGTGCTACCAAAGTTATAGCAGCAATTTCTTTGCCTTTCTTTACGGGAAGTGCCGTAGAGCAGTTTCAGGCCGCATACGAAAAAGGTTTATTCTATAAGATAATCGGAACAAATGCTGTTTATCACGAAGACTTACTTAAAAAAGAATGGTATATCAACACTGATGTTTCAGGACTTTTTGCAAATGTCATAGGTCGTGTTCATCACAATCAGTCTTTAAGTGATCTTTTGGACAACCGAAATATCATTGAAAAACTTGTAAAACACGATTAATGACACATGTTATTCTTTGTACAGACATAGGAACCACATCACTAAAAACTGCATTATTTAATCCCGAGGCAAAAATTCTTTCATATGTAAAGCAGTATTACGAAAATCCTGCAGAACCAGACTGGCAGAAAAGTTTTGCTGAAACTGCAAAAAAAATTTTTGCAAATAATAAAAATGATTTTTCTTTAGATGCCATCAGTATCTGCGGAAACGGGCCTACCCTTGCGTCAGGCAATTTTAAGCTGATGTGGAACCGCTATTTTCCTCACTCGAATAATGAATACAAAGGTAAATCCATTTTTCTTCCACAAATACTTAATTTTAAAGAAATATATCCTGCATCTTTCAAAACCTCTGCATACATTTATCCCTGCCCTGAATATCTGTGTCATCTGCTTACAGGAAATTCTTTTGTTGCGCTGAATGAAAAACGTTTTTCCTGTGCATATTGGACAAAAGAGGAATTAGCGGAATACAATATTCCTGAATACAAACTGCCGCCATATATTCTTTCAACTGATGAATACGGAACTGTTTCAGAAGAAACAGCAAAAAAGTTTTGTATTCCGAAAGAAGTTTTATCAAAAAACGGTACGAAGGTTTTTTGCAACGGAAGCGACTTTGCATCATTTTTAACAGGCACAAATATTCTTGAACCTGGACGCAGTGCAAACAGAACTGGTACAAGTGAAGGCATAAATCTGTGTACAGACAAACCGCTTTGTGCACCCGGAATCCGTACACTTCCATCAATATGTGAAAACTGCTTTAATGCAAGTGTTTTAATCCCTGAAAGCGGTTCTGTAATGGCTGCATACAAAGAAACAAATTTCCCGGATCTTTCATATGAACAGGTAATTTCTTTATCACTGCAAAATAAAAAATCTGAAGGCTATAAAATCATAGCAAAAACCTTCAAAAAAGAAAAAGCAGCCATAAAAAAACTTAATTCCGTTGCAAAAAAAGCCGGCTGTAAACCTGTTACATCGCTTGTTATTTCAGGACCTCATACAAGATTTCCAGAAGCTTTGCAGTTAAAGGCAAATATTCTTGAACTGCCGCTTGAAATTCCAGAATGCACAATTACAGAGCTTTCGGGGACCTTCTGTAATGCCATGGCAGGATTGAAAAAAACTGCGTCTATCGCTGAAGCTGCACAAAAATTCATCAGAACTGACAGAATTATTACACCAGAATAAAACATACTGCATATTTATTTTTTATATTCACTTTCCCTATTATTTGTGTTATTATGTTTATGTGCTTTTTAGCCAAAATTTTTTTTAAAGAGAAATAAAAATGATATTTGACCGCAAACTTTATAAAAAAAATGCAAAACTTCAGCTTAAAGGTAATTTTTCAAAAACTATTTTAGTTACAATTATTACACTGGTCATAGCTGCTCTTATTAGTTTTATCACTGCAAGGTTACGCTATAATAATGATCTGATTCCAAATTTACTTCTGCTTGCTGCAAATTTGATTAATTACATTGTAAATTTTGCTACACTTTATTTTTTTATACAGTTTCAGAAAGAAAAAGGAAATGTCAATTTTTCTTCATGGCTAGACGGCTTAAATCACTGGGTAAAAGCATTATTCGGTAATCTGTATTATACCATTCTTATAGTCCTATGGACCTTTCTTCTGATTATTCCCGGATTTATAAAAGCAATAGCCTACTCCATGTGGCCGATGCTGATTGCTGAATATCCAAATCTTTCACTGTCCAAGGCGATAAAAATCAGCAATGTGATAACACAGGGCTACAAAATGGAACTATTTATTATGGCTTTAAGTTTTATTCCGTGGCTTATTCTTTCTGCATGTACAGGCACAATTCTGCTTGTTTACACATATCCGTATATGAATTTATCATTCTTAAATGCTTATCAGGTAATGAAGCTTAATGCCATAAATACCGGAAAGCTTTCCCCAGAAGATTTTGAATAACATTAAGGAAACAAAATGAATAACGAAAAAAAATCACGCCATGGTCTTATTGTATTAATTATTCTGCTTATTGCTGTTATTGCAGGTTTTATCGTTTATTTTAAAGGAAACATCAGTTTCAAGTTTTCTTCTCCGGAACCTAAAACAGATTTACGCGCAGCACTCCCTTTTAAGTTTTATAATTCCACAGATACTTTTTCATCTTCAGTTTCAAAATCTTTTACTGATTACTGTGCAGTATTAAAAGTTGAAGGCGTTATTCAGGAAAAAAACAAAACATATAACCACGAATGGTTTATAAAAACTGTAAAAGACTTAAAAAATGATGCAAAAAACCAGGGAATTCTTCTGGAAATAAATTCACCGGGCGGAACAGTTTATCAGTCTGATGAAATATACCTTGCCCTTCTTGATTACAGAAAATCCGGAAAACCTGTTTATGCTTATCTGGAATCTATTGCAGCTTCAGGCGGATATTATATTGCCTGTGGAGCAGACAGAATTTATGCAAACCGAAATACCTTAACAGGTTCCATTGGGGTCATTGCAGGTCAATCTGTAGATTTAACAGAATTGATGCAAAAGCACGGAATAAAAGTAACAACTTTTACAGCCGGCAAAAATAAAAATATGCTCAATTATAACTCGCCCCTTACAAAAGAACAAAAGGACATAATGCAATATCTTGCTGACGAAGCATATTCACAGTTCACAGGAATAGTAGCTCAGGGCAGAAACCTTGATATAAATAAAGTAAAAGTAATTGCAGATGGAAGAATCTACAGTGCAAGGCAGGCTCTGGAACTTTCCTTAATTGACGGAATCAATTCAATAGCAGACACACAGGCTTTAATCCAGCTTGATATACAGAATAAAAATGGAAAAACTGTTCAGTTTAAGAAATTCCAGCAGAAAAATGATATGACTTTTTCAGAATTATTTACTTCTTTTTATAAGGCTGCTTTAAATATAAAAAGCGATTCCGAAAGCATTGATATTAAAAACCTGCTTTCAAAAACCGCTTTACCTGAAGACTTAAAGTATCCGGCCTATTATTACCAGAAATAATCGTTTATTTTCCTGATTCCAAATGTTTTTTTACAGCTGATACTATTTTAACAAGATCCAGAGGTTTTTTGAAAAATCCTTGTGCTCCCATTTTATTAAGTTTATCTTCAGTTTCTTTATCTTGAGAAGCTGTTATAACAAAAACTGCCGGTTTTCCAAATTTCTCTGATGTATTAATCCGGTGACAAATGTCGTAGCCATCTACCCCAGGCAGATTTAAATCCAGAAGAACAACATTTGTCATTTTTTTAGCAAGCTCAGCACCAGCATCAAAACCGTTGTAAACCTGTGTAATTTTTGCATTAGTCATTTCCCGCTCAAAAAACTTTGATAAAACCATATTCAGGCCTTTGTCATCATCTACAATAAGAATATTAAGTGCATCATCTGATGAAGTATATTGCAAAAGTTCTTCAGGAATACGCATCTTTCTTTTTGTCATAAAGTCAACAAGGTCGTCAAGATAAACCCTATACTGACCACCAGGCGTACAAAAAGCCCTGAGATAGCCGTTCCGAATCCAGTTTATTGCAGTCTGATTTACTACTCCGCAAATGTTTGCTACTTCAAGAGCTGAGTAAACTATTGTTTTGTTAGATTCCTTTGACATAGATTCCTCTATCTTTTTTTATTGTATTATTATAATTATACAATTATATCAGTATTTTATACAAGTCAAGTTTCTATTTTTTCTCTAAAATTTCCAAATTCTTTATATACGAATTAATTATTTTTATGGAAAAACCATCGTTATAAAGCTTTTTTTGTATTTTTTCTTTAGAATATCCCAGTCTGATACATTTTTGAACTGCTTTTGAAAGCACTTCTTCTTCCGATACATTTTCAAAATATACCTCAACAGCTTTCTGAGAATCTTTTATAGAAATACCTCGTTGCATCAGTAAAGAAAGCAGTTTAGATTTTCCTTCTGCATGAGAAGACATCCTTGCTCTAACCCAGGAGCTTGCAAAACGTAAATCTGACAGATAATTTTCTGCTTCAAGATTATCCAAAACTTTTTCAATTATATCAGGCTGATGCCCTTTTTTTTTCAGTTTTAAGGTCAGATTAAAACGGTTTTGTTCAGCCCTGTCCAGATAAGTAAAGGCAGCTTTTTCACAGGCATAACAGAAACCACAGTGTAACAGTGTTTCAAGTTTTTGCCCCGAAAAAGAAGCACCAGGTTCAATCTCTGATAACTGAATGTCCCCTAAATAACGTTCTGAAATAAAAAAAGAAGGTCCTGCTTCAAAAATCAGTTCGTAACTGGAAACAGAAACCTTCTTTATTGAAGTTATAATCAAAACGACGCTGGACTGATTCTGTGAATCTGACATACCAAAAACGCCGGATTGATAAAAAACTAACGCTTGCTGAACTGGAATCTGCGGCGTGCACCACGCTGACCGTACTTTTTACGTTCAACCATGCGTGAGTCACGTGTAAGATAACTGTTAGCTTTAAGAGCTGTATAATTGCCCTGATCTACCTGTGTAAGGGCACGAGAAATACCATGAAGACATGCACCAGCCTGTCCGTTAAGTCCGCCACCACAAACTGTAATAACAATATCATATTTGTTTTCGCTGCCAGTTACCATAAGTGGCTGCATAACAACCTGAACCTGTTCAGTTGTAGCAAAATAATCTTTAAGCTCTTTACCGTTAACTGTAATTTTTCCAGAACCTTCGCGTACAAAAACGCGTGCGATTGCAGTCTTTCGTCTGCCTGTTCCAATACCAATATTCTTTACCACGATTTACTCCTATTAAACTTCCAATGGCTTTGGATTCTGAGCAGCATGAGGATGTTCACTGCCAGCATAAATCTTTGCATTTTTGAGTAATTTGCGTCCAAGATGTCCTTTTGGAAGCATACCTTTAATAGCAAGCTCAAGTGGGCTTTCCGGATGTTTTTCGATAAGCTTTTCGAAAGAATGAGCTTTCAAACCACCAACAAAACCTGTATGGTGATAGTAAATTTTATCAGTTTCTTTTCTTCCGGAAACTGATACTTTGTCTGCATTGATAATTACAACAAAGTCACCCATTTCCTGATTAGGTGTAAAAGTAGGCTTATTTTTGCCACGAATTACGAAAGCTGCTTTAGCTGCAACACGACCAAGCGGTTTATCTGCTGCATCGATAATGTACCAGTTGCGTACAGCATCACTTTCTTTTGGATAAATAGTTTTCATTGATGTACCTTTGTACTTGTAAACTTTTTGGACTCTGGTTTTTGCATCACACCAGATTCCCATGCAGCCGGTGAGCAAAACCTGCTGCAGTTGTTCATGTTAAAAACACTGAACGTATTGTACGGGTAATAATAATTTTACAATTTTTTCAATATTTAAGTCAAGTAAGAAAAGAGAAATGTATAGGAATTATTATTTATCTGATTATGCAGTTTTTAAACTAATCAGTTAAATCGGATTCTTCCTTTTTTGCTTCCCTTTTATCTTTGATATCATCTATCCCTGTAAAAATTGAAAATATGGCAATCAAAAAAGCTAAGACCGGTGTACATCCCTTAAGAAAAACGATAATCTGTGACCCCCAGTTCAGGCATCCGGGTAAAACAGCCAGAACGGAAAATATAAGAAGAATTACACCTACAATAATCGCTACCATAAATACCTCTAAAAAAACTTTATATTTTTTTTCCTTTTTTTTCAATATCGTTATTGACACATTGAGCATTTTAATACATTGTAACAATTACACTATTATAAATTATTATTTTTCCCGGAGGAAAATAAGTGAAAGGAAGTCAAGTTACCATTGACCATGTATCCAAAAATTTCGGCGACTTTGTTGCTCTGGATGACATTAATTTTACCATCAAGCAAGGAGAATTCTTTTCGCTTCTTGGTCCTTCTGGTTGCGGTAAAACAACCTTGCTGCGTATCATTGCTGGTTTTGAATATCCTGATGAAGGGGCTGTTATTTTCGATGACACAAACATTATCCCTTTACCTCCAAACAAACGTCCTGCAAATACCGTTTTTCAAACCTATGCCCTTTTTCCGCATTTAAGTGTTTATGATAATATTGCTTTCCCGCTTAAACTGCAAAAAAAGTCTAAAGACGAAATCGACAAAAAGGTTCGTGAATATGTTCATCTGGTGCAGCTCGACCAGCACATATGGAAAAAACCAAATCAGCTTTCCGGCGGACAGAAACAGCGTGTAGCCATTGCCCGGGCCCTCATCAATGAACCTAAAGTCCTTTTACTTGATGAACCGCTTTCAGCACTTGATGCAAAACTCCGTGCAAACCTGCTTCTGGATCTGGATGCCCTGCACGATAAAATCGGCATTACTTTTATCTATGTTACACACGATCAGGCAGAAGCTCTGGCGGTTTCTGACCGTATTGCCGTAATGAATTCTGGTCACGTACTTCAAGTCGGCACTCCTTTTGAAATCTATGAAAGTCCTGCAACACAGTTTGTTGCACAATTTATCGGAGAAACAAATCTTTTTGAATCCACTGTAGTAAAATGTGAAGAATACAAAGTCGAAGGAAAAGCTGACATTGAACACATGGTAACACTTAATGTTCCAGCCCTTGGAATGCAGGCACAGCTTCCTGGTGACACGCAGGCTACAAAAGAAGAAGATAAAAACATACTCGTAACGGATTATGAGCATACTGATGAACTTCAGAAAGTTGCCTTTACAGTCCGCCCCGAAAAAATCCGCATTACAAAAGAGATTCCTGATGTTCGCGGCCGAAAAGACATTAATGTATTTAAAGGCATCGTTGAAGAACCAGTCTATACAGGCTTTCAGTCAAAATTTTATGTAAAGCTCGAAAAAACAGGAACAATAGTAAAAGTTTTCAAGCAGCACACAAATTATCTTGACGATGGACCGGAAATTCAGTGGAAGGATCAGGTATACATTTCCTGGTCGGCAGAAGACGGCTACATTGTAGAAGACATCAATAAATAGCTGTTAATGGATGGAGTGTGATAATGACTAAAAAAGATAAACTGAATATAAAGGAACCACCGGCTCAATCGATGCAGCTGAAAATTGCTTCGAAAGCACGTTCATCTATATATAAAAAACATAATCCGGGACCTGCCTATGCATGGCCAATGGGAATCTGGTTTACAATTTTCTTTGTTGTCCCTATTTTTATCATAATCGCTTATTCCTTTATGAAACGTGATGTCTATGGTGGTGTTTCTCCAGAATTTACCCTGAAAGCCTATCAGCAGATGTTAAGTCCTGCCTATGGTCAGATTTTTTTAAGAACACTCTGGATTACTATTGCTTCCACCTTTCTTACAATTCTAATTGCACTTCCATGCGGATACGCCATGGCACGAAGTAAACATCAGACTTTGCTTTTAATTCTGGTAATAATACCGTTTCTTACAAACAGTCTTATCCGTATTTTTGCCTGGATGACAATTTTAGGAGATAACGGAATTCTTAATGGCATCTGTAAAGTCATTTTCAATCTTTTTCACAAAAACCAGGAATTTACGCCTCACAAATTCATGTTTACACAGGGAGCTGTTATTCTTGTAAGCATTTATATGTATCTGCCTTACGCAATTCTTCCGGTTTTTACTGCTGTAGACCGTTTTGATTTTAGTCTGCTAGAAGCCAGTCGTGATTTAGGTGCTACAAAGATGCAGTCAATGATAAAAATCCTTTTGCCTGGCATTAAAAGCGGAATTATTTCTGCCTTGATTTTCACATTTATCCCGATTTTTGGAACCTATACAGTTCCTCAGCTTGTGGGTGGAAAAGACAGCTATATGCTTGGAAACATCATAGTAGATCAGGTACAGAAAGTCCGCAACTGGCCTCTGGCTTCTGCCTTCAGTATGGTACTCACATTAATTTCAATGGCTGCTATTCTATGGATGCTTGGCTCAAATAAAAAAGATGCAAAACTTAAAGAAACTGCAAACATTGAAGATCCGGGAGCAACAACAGGCGGCGAATCAATGGCCCGTGCAATAAAAGAAGCCACTTTGGAAACTGTTCTCAAAGAAAATGAAAGTAATAACGGAGGTACAAAATGAAACTGAAAAATCCGTTAAAACTATTTACTTCCAAAAGAAAATCAAGCGAAAATGCAAGGCATGCAAAACGAAACTGGAAAAAACATGGAACACCTTTCAGTTTTTCTGCGATTGTTTTATGTTTAGCTTTGTTGTTTTTGTTCATTCCGCTTTTTGTTGTTATATTCTTTTCGTTCAATGCATCAAAAGATACTAATTTCACCGGTTTTTCTTTTATCTGGTATGAAAAACTGATATTCGAATCTCTGCCTTTGTGGCAGGCACTGTTAAACACGATGATTGTTGCCATAAGTTCTTCATTAGTTGCAACAATACTGGGCTCTTTAGCAGCAATAGGCATCAGCTGGTATAAATTCACAGGAAAAAACTACATTCAGTCCATCAGTTTTTTACCTATGGTTCTTCCAGAAGTAATTATGGGTGTTTCCATGCTCATTTTTTTCAGCTGGATAAAAGTTCCGCTCGGTCTTTTCACAATTTTCATAGCTCACACCACTTTCTGTTTGCCTTTTGTATATCTTATGGTAAGCGCCAGAGTTGATGAATTTGATTACTCCATTATTGAAGCAAGTCATGATCTTGGAGCAACTGAAAAACAAACTTTGTTCAAGGTGATTATACCAGCTATCATGCCGGGAATCATCTCTGGATTCATGATGAGTATTACAATGTCAATGGAAGATTATGTAATTACATCGCTGGTCTCAGGACCAGGCAGTTCCACCCTGCCGCTTTACGTATACTCGATGATTCGATTTGGTGTAAGTCCAGTAATAAACTCACTTTCTTTTGTATTAATTCTGGCAATCTGCATTATTGCAGTTATCTTACGAAAATGGCTCAAAGCTTTTGCCGCATCACGCTAGGATGGTTATTCCCGTTTTTACGGTATTACCATAAATTTTTCATGGAGGCTTTTTATGAAAAGTTTCGCAAAAATTGTTTTTGCAGTTCTCTTTGTAGCTGCAGTATTGGGTCTTGCCGGTTGTTCAAAAGACGACGGTAAAACTTTGTACATTTACAACTGGACTTATTACACTCCAGAAGATGTAGTGGCACAGTTTGAAAAAGACTTCGGTGTTAAGGTTAAGCTTGATTACTATGCTTCAAACGAAGAAATGTACTCAAAACTTAAGGCTGGTGCAAAAGGATATGATATTGTTTTCCCTTCTCAGGATTATGCATCAATTATGATTGCACAGGGAATGGTACAGGAACTCAATCACGATCTTATTCCTAACTTCAAATATATCAATCCTGAACTTCCAAAAAAAGCAACTTATGATCCGGAAATGAAATACTGTGCTCCGTATTATTTGGGCGCTGCCGGTATTGCCGTAAATAAAACTAAGGTAAACTGGGAATATGAAAAAAACTGGGACATCTTTGCTGATGCACGCTTTGCCGGGCATGCCACAATGATGGACGATATGCGTGAAGTTATGGGAGATGCTCTTGTTCATCAGGGTAAATCAGTAAATTCTCTCGATGATCTTGAACTAAGAGCTGCAACAGACCTTATAGTAAACAGCTGGAAACCGAATCTTGTAAAATTTGATGCAGAAGGCTTTGGAAAATCCTTTGCTTCTGGAGATTTCTGGCTTTGTCAGGGATATGCAGAAGTTGTTTATGGAGAAGTACCGGAAGAAAAATGGGCAGATACAATTGACTTCTTTATTCCAGAAGAAGGCGGTCCATGTTATCTCGACTCTATGATGATTCTTAAAGATGCAAAACATGTAGATCTTGCAAATCAGTTCATCAACTATATTCTTGAGCCGCATAATTATGCAAAATTCCTCGACTTCTTCAACTTCCCTTGCTATATCGTTCCAGAAGCTGAGCAATATATGAAAACAACTCCGCTCTACGATGCAAAACAGATGGATTCATGTGAACTTAAAAATGATATTGGCGAAGGTCTGGACAAATACAACGAACTCTGGCAGGAAATCCGCTTTACAGAGTAATAAACTTCAGGTCTAAACTCATAAGGCAAAACTTCCGATAATAAAGCGAAAAAGTATTCTTTGAATCAGTTTTAGTAACTTGAATCAAAGAAAACTTGTTTTGTTTAGTAAAGAGGTTTTGCCGTGAAAAAAACTTTATTCATGGCAGCTTTTCTGGCTGCCTTTATTTTTAACATCTCCACTACAGAAGCAGAAACTTTCCGTTTTAAGTACATCAAAAACGATGCCTATAAAATTCTTTCAACTGTAAATGAAGATGTTTACGTAAACGGACACTTAAGTCATAATGCAGAAATTATTAACCGAATCAATGTAAATGTTAATGATGTAACAGACGATGGTTCAGGTATAAACTCCGCAACTTTTATGACAACCGAAAATGCTGCTAAACCAGGAGAACGAAGACATTTCACCTGGAATGAAGAATACTTTAGTACTTTTACAAGAAATAAACTTGGTGAATACACAATCGATGAAGAATACTTCATGCCAGTTGTCCGCAATGTTCCAGTTTTTCCGGAAAATGACATAAAAATCGGAGATAAATGGAGTTTTGATGGTCATGAAGCACATGATCTTCGCCGTCAGTTCGCCATAGAAAAACCTTTTCGGGTTCCTTTTACGGCAAATTATACCTATGCCGGCACAATTGATAAAAACGGCACAAAACTTCATGTTATAAAAGCACAATATAACTTACAGTTTAAAAGCCCGGTTTCTGAAGTAAAAACACAGTCTGACATGAGCTTTGAAGAACGTGACCGTCCGTATTACACCATGGGCTACTCAGATCAGACAATTTATTTTGATAACGAACGCGGCGCAATAGACAGTTATTCTGAACATTTTAGAATTGTTATCGAAACCTATTATGGAAATGTACTGGAATTTAACGGTACTGCAAAAGCAGAAATTACAGAACGGGAAGAACTTACAAAAGATACCCTCAAAGAAGTTCAGGAAGAAATTGAAAAACTGAATATTGAAAACACCGCTGTAAAAGAAGATGATGCAGGAATAACAATCAGTCTGGAAAACATACAGTTTAAGGCAAACTCAAGTGAACTGTTAGACAGTGAAAAAGAAAAACTGAATAAAATTGCAGGAATCTTAAAACGCTTTCAGAATAATGATTTATTGATTTCAGGGCATACAGCCCTTGCAGGAACTGCAGGCGCACGACTAAATCTTTCACAGGAGCGTGCTAAAGCCGTAGCACAATACCTTATCCAGCTGGAGGTAAAAGATGAATACCATATTTATACCCAGGGATTTGGAGCAGAAAAACCTGTTGCCTCTAATGACACGATAGAAGGAATGGCAAGAAACCGTCGTGTTGAAATAACAATTCTGAAATAAAAAAAAAACATTGCCGGACGGCCGTTTGTTTACTATATTGTTTTTAGTGACAGACGGCATTTTTTTTGAAGATAAAGTACTGCAGATATCTCAAAAATATTTCGGAATAAAATATTTATATCCGTGGCAACGCCTTGTAATAGAAAACATTCTGGATGGAATCAAAACTGATGAAACTTTTCTTGAATACAGAAATGAAAAAAAACATCAGATAGTTCTTTTACCAACAGGAGCCGGAAAATCTTTGTGTTTTATGGTACCTGCTGTTTTTTTTCACGGCCCTACCCTGATTATCTATCCGCTTCTTGCACTGATGAATGACCAGATGCGCCGTATTGAAAGTACTGGACTTGAAGCCGTTGTTTTTAAAGGCGGACAAACTGAAACAGAACGAAATGAAAATTTTGAAAAAATAAAACATGGTGCAAAATTTATTCTGGCAAATCCAGAGGTGCTTCAATCTAACGAACTTCTTTCAAAACTAAAAAAAACAGGAATCAGCCACATTACAATTGATGAAGCACATTGTGTTGCAGAATGGGGTGACAGTTTCAGGCCTTCTTATCTTACACTTGGAAAAATCATTAAAGAACTGGAAGTTTCTCAGGTTACAGCTTTTACTGCAACAGCTTCCCCAACAGTTTTAAAAAGAATTTCAGAAATTCTTTTTAACGGACAGGCACATCTGATACGGGGAGAAACTGACAGGGAAAACATAAAATACAGTGTAATACAAACAAATGCAAAAGAAAAAACCTTGCTGGAGCAGATAATAAAAGCACAAAAACCCATGATAGTATTCTGCCCGACAAGAAAAACTACAGAAAAAACAGCCCGAGACTTAAAAGAATATTTTAAGCTGACTGAGCCTGATAAAGATTTAGTCCGATTTTATCACGCTGGAATGACAAAAGAAGAAAAGGAAAATGTCGAAAAATGGTTTTTTCCTAAAGATGATGCCATCATTGTTGCGACCTGTGCTTTTGGAATGGGAGTCGATAAAAGCAATATCCGCACAGTCATTCACATAGAAGCTCCCCCTACAATTGAAAATTTTATTCAGGAAGCTGGACGCGGAGCAAGGGATGGAAAATCTGCAAACTCTATTTTATTATGGTCTGAAGAAGATACAAAAATACGCTCATCATTTCCAGAAGATTCCCGGGAACGCGTCTTATACGATTTTGCCCTTATTGGTAAATGCCGTCGTAATGTAATACTGAATGCTCTTGGAGATCCCGGAGCAGAAGAAAATGCCTGCTCTGGTTGTGATGTTTGCAACAAAAAGGCACTGTGGACTGCGGAAGAAACAGAGTATGCCTATACTTTTATCAAGAAAAATCCAAACCGATACACGATTGACAGTGCTTCTGAAATACTTTCAAAAAATGCAAATAAAAAAACTCTGTTGAATTACGGAATTAAACTTTGGAATCAGGGAGATTTTGAAAAAATACTAAAACTTCTTATTGAAAATGGCAGAATAAAAAAAAGGAATTATTTATGGAAAAATGCATTAAAAGCCGTAAAGAAAAATAAAAACTGATTTATTTTTCTGCAGCTTCATCTGAAGTTTCACTTTCCTTTTCTTCTTTTTTTTCTTCTTTAGGTACAGCAGCAACAACCTTTTTTTTAGCTGCAACTTTTTTCTTTTTTGTGTAATTTAAAATATAACCAAAAAAATTCAAATACAGAATTACGCCACAGAACGCGATAATAACATATTTATTCAGAAGAACTAATTTTAGTATTCGTAAAAATTCATGAATATTCATAAATAATTTATCGGCATAAATTATTGACCTCATTAATTATGTTCATTATCATTAAAACATGATTGGAATTATTGATTATAATGCAGGTAACTTAAAAAGCGTAGAACGTGCAATAAAATATTTAAAAGCACCTTACATCATTTCAAAAAAACCGGAAGAACTAAAAAACTGCAATAAAATTATTTTTCCTGGTGTTGGAGAAGCAAAATATGCTATGGAACAGCTTAACAAATCGGGATTTGCATCATTCTTAAAAGATTATACAAACGAAGGAAAACTTCTTTTAGGTATCTGCCTTGGAAGCCAGATAATCTTTGATTATTCAGAAGAAGGCGAAACACAATGCCTGGGCTTAATTCCCGGAAAAATCAGGCATTTTAATTCACTTTTGCCTGAAGAAACCACCACAGACGAAAATGGCTTCAAACTGAAAATACCACACATGGGATGGAACTCAATCAGTTTCACTAAAACATACTGTCCTCTTTTTGAAGGCATAAAAGAAAATACGGATTTTTATTTTGTACATTCTTATGTAATACAGCCTGACTCTGCTGAGGTTATAACATGTTACAGCGATTACGGAATTAAAGTTCCTGGTGGAATAAAAAGCGGAAACATTTATGCTTTTCAATTTCATCCTGAAAAATCAGCCCAGGCAGGATTACAGATATTAAAAAATTTTATAAATTTAAATGAAAAACAAATTTAATAAGGGCGGCATAAAATGAACAAAAAAAGAATCATCGTGTGCCTTGATGTAAAAGACGGAAGAACCACGAAAGGACAAAAATTTTTAAATAATGTTGACATAGGCGATCCTGTAGAAATGGCAGAGAAATACTACAAGCAGGGTGTCGATGAATTGGTTTTTTATGACATTATGGCTTCTGCCCGCGGGCGCGGTCCAATTCTGGAATTGATTTCAAAAGTTGCTTCAAAAGTTTTTATTCCTTTCTGTGTTGGCGGCGGAATCGGTTCCATCGAAGATATAAAACAGACAATTCTTGCAGGTGCTGAAAAGGTCAGTTTAAATTCACAGGCGGTAAAAAATCCTGAACTAATCAGAGAAGGTGCACGTGTTTTTGGAAATCAATGTATAGTCCTTGGAATGGACGCTGCCCGTGATAATGCAATGCCATCGGGCTACAGAGTATTTATAAATGGCGGAAGAGTTGCAACAGACCTTGATGCACTTGAATGGGCAAAAAAAGCGGTTGAACTGGGTGCAGGTGAAATTGTTCTTAACGCAATAGATACAGATGGCTTAAGAACAGGTTATGAAATGACAATAACAAAGCTCATTGCTGATAATGTTCCTGTTCCTGTAATTGCTTCCGGTGGCGGCGGCGTTCCAAAACACCTGGCAGATGTTTTAAAGGACGGTCATGCAGATGCAGCCCTGATTGCCTCAATGGTTCACTCAGGACAATATACAATTCAAACAATAAAAGAAGAATTAAAAACTTTTGGAGTACCTGTTCGCCTTTAGTTTTTCTGTTTTTGAAACAGTTGTAACAAAATAAATAAAACGCTAAAATTAGTTTAAAGAATTAATTTTAACAGGGTTTTATTTTAGATATGCAAAAAAATCTATCGGTTTTAATAAAGCGTCTTGAAAAAAGTTTTGATGATATATCCGTAAGTCAAAACATCGATACGATTATCAGTTCTTTAGATTTTGATTCAAGGTCAGTAAAAAAAGGCTCATTGTTTTTTGCACTTCCAGGCACACATATCCATGGAAATCAATTTATTCCTGATGTATTAAATAAAGGAGCCGCTGCAATTATTTATCAGGATGAAATTTCAGAAGACTTAATAAAAAATGCAAAAGATAAAAACATTCCTTTGATTCACGTACCTGACAGCCGCTTTGCAATGTCTCCTGTAGCAGATGAATTTTATGATTCACCTTCAAAAAAAATGGTGGTGATAGGAATCACAGGAACAGAAGGAAAAAGTTCTACAACCTCCTTTATCTATCAGTTATTGAAACTTCTTGGAAAAAAGGCAGGCTTTATTTCGACAGTACAATACTCGACAGGCGGAACTCCTGTTAATAATCCTGAACATCAGACAACCCCCGAAGCTCCAATTGTTCAGCGACAGCTTTACGAAATGCTTCAGAATGGCTGTGAATATGCTGTTGTAGAATCTTCCAGTCACGGACTTTCTGCAAGAACAAACCGGCTTGGAGATGTTTTATTCGATGCTGCTGTAATGATGAATGTTACACAGGAGCATCTGGAATTTCACGGGACACTGGAACAATACAAATTTGATAAAGCAAATTTATTCAGAACTCTGGACAAACACAATCATATAAAAAATATAAATGGAAAAAATGTAACAGTACCTTCTTTTGGTGTTGTAAATACTGATGACTTAGCCTGTAAATATTTTTGCAACTCTACATCAAAACCTGTTTATGGTTTTTCAATGAAAGAAAAAGATTCCTTAAACGAAAAAAATATTCCAGCCAATCTGATTGATATTGCCAGAAATACAAAACGAGAAAATGATTCCAATGGTTCAGATTTTTTTTGCTGTGGCTGTATGCTGCGAATCAATCTTCCGGGAGAATTTAATATATATAACACACTTGCAGCAAGCCTGGTAGTTTCAAATCTGGTGGAAAAAAATTTACTTAATGCTCCTCTGGTTTTTCCAAAATACATTCCAGAAATGCTTTCTCGCCTTGAACCCGTCTGCGGCAGAATGACAAAAATTGATGAAGGTCAAAACTTTGAAGTAATTGTAGATTATGCTCACACGCCTTCTTCTTTCAAAACGATTTTTCCACCAATTCGAAAAAGGGCAAAAGGAAATATTATCAGTCTGTTTGGTTCGGGAGGAGAGCGTGATGTTCAAAAACGTCCGGAACAGGGAAAAATTGCAGATGAATATTCAGACATAATAATTCTTACTGATGAAGATCCTCGTGGCGAAGATTCCACCGAATTACTAAAAGATATTGCACAGGGTATTAAAAATAAGAAGCTGAATGAAAATCTTTTTATAATACCGGATCGCCCGAAGGCAATACGAAAAGCCTTTTCGATTGCACACAAAAATGATATCGTCCTGCTTTTAGGTAAATCGCATGAAAACTCAATAATATTTAAAGACCACGTAATGCCTTATGATGAAATTGCAGAAGCAAAAAAAGCATTACAGGAAATGAAAAAATAATTGGGAGGTTATTTTTTTATGAATGTTACAATTTTATATGGTGGAAAATCCAGCGAACATGAAGTCTCTCTTGTTTCTGCTGCCTCTGTTGCAAGAAACATTGATACTAAAAAACATAACATTAATCTAATCGGGATTGCAAAAAACGGTACATGGTATCTTCAGTCAGAAAATGAGCTTAAAAGAATCAAAAGCGACAGTTCAAGTGCCTTAACAATTACAGAAGATAATAATCAGATAGTTTGTGCAGTTCCTGGAGGCGGAACAAACGGAGGCTTAAAGACACTATCAGGAAAAATTATTTCCTGTGATATTGTATTTCCTGTTTTGCATGGAATGTACGGAGAAGACGGAACAATCCAGGGATTATTTGAAATGACGGAAATTCCATATTGCGGCTGTTCTGTTATGGCATCCTCCCTTTCAATGGATAAAGAAAAAACAAAAATAATCTGGGAAAAATATGCTTTACCGGTAGTACCCTACCTCACCCTAAAAAAATATAAATATATTTCAGAAAACGACAAAACAAAGACAATACAAAAAATTGAAAAAACATTTAAATATCCGGTCTTTGTAAAACCAGCCTGTGAAGGAAGTTCAGTTGGGGCTTCAAAAGCCTGCAATACAGCAGAATTAAAAAAAGCACTTGACGAAGCGTTTATCTGGGATGAAAAAGTTCTGGTTGAAGTATGCATTAATGCCCGGGAAGTAGAATGTGCCGTAACAGGAAACAATACAATAAGTGTTTACACACCAGGAGAAATAGTTCCAACCCATACTTTCTATGACTATGATGCAAAATATACAGATCCTAATGGAGCAAAACTTGAAATTCCAGCTCAAATTACAAATGAACAAAAAGAAAAAATACTTAGTATAGCAGAAAAGGCTTTTAAAAAACTGGACTGCTCTGGGTTCAGCAGGATTGATTTTTTTATCGACAAGGATACTGATGAAATTTATCTAAATGAAATAAACACAATTCCAGGCTTCACATCAATAAGCATGTTTCCAAAAATGTGTGAAGCTTCGGGGTTAAAATATCCACAGTTGATTGAAAAGATTCTTTCTTTAGGAATCGAAAGATTTAATGAACGGCGACAATTAAAGACAAGTTTGAAAAAATAGCAGATGCGGTTTCATTTTTACAAAATGCAGATTGGAGGAAATTCTTTTCTGCTGATAGACGATACAAAAAACATTTCTCAGAAAAGTTTCAGTAAACTTGCAGAAAAAATTTGCAGTAAACGTTATGGTGTTGGCGCTTCAGGGATTATTTTCTGTGCTGATAACAATGTAATCCATGTTTTTGATTCAAAAGGAAAACAAAATAAAAATTTTTTTGATGCATTATTTTGTGCAGCCCGTTATTATTTTGATTCTGGAAAAATTACTCAATCAAAAAATTTTAATCAGAAAATCAGTTTTTTAACTCGGGAAGGTATAAAAGAACTTGAAATTATTTCATCAAGAGAATTTGCTCTGAATTTAGGAAGTCCTTTTTCTTTATTAAATGGAAAACTACTTACCGAAGAAGAAGCCTCCTGTATGGAAAACATAACTCTTGATAAAAGAACTATCTGTCTGTCAGGGATTCATATTGCAGAAGATTTTTTAACATGTATACCAGGAAACAATTCAACGATTCCTTTTTCTGAACTATATTTTAAACTTAAAAAAAATTACAGCAATAAAAAAATTTATCTTTCATACGCACGCCAGATTACAAAAGAATCAATTCTGGTAAAAACATTAAAACGAGGTCTTTCAACCTGTACAGGAAGCGCAGCCAGTGCTTTACTATCCCTCTGGTATGCAGGCACCAGCGACAAAGCTGCTGTCTGTATTTTTCAGGAAGGACCTTCTTCCTTATGGAAACAACAAGAAAAACTATCTGAAGACAAAGATAATTCAAGAAAACTAACCGTACTCTGGGATACTGAAAAAAATGAAATAACGGCTATAGGAACCGGTGGATATATATTTGAAGGATTTTTTGATTACGGAGAAAAATAATGCATCAATATTCAGATAAACCAGCTTTTAAAAATTTAACTGATATAAAAGGAAAAAAAGTTACAGTTATGGGATTGGGTCTAAACGGTGGTGGTGAGGCCGTCGTTAGATTTTTTCTCAAATATGGTGCTTTTGTAACTGTGACCGACAAGAAAACAAAAGAAGAATTAAAACCAACAATTCAAAAAATAGAAAATGATAAATCATTAAATACAAAAAATTTAACCTACATTTTAGGTGAACACAGAATTGAAGATTTTGAAACTGCTGACTGTGTAATAAAAAACCCCGGTGTAAAATACGAAGGAAACAGTTATCTAGCTGCTGCAAAAAACATTGAAACCGACCTGTCTTTGTTTTTACACTTTACACAAAGTCCGATAATTGCCGTAACAGGCAGTAAGGGAAAATCTTCAACTGTAAGTGCAATTCATTTTGCACTTAATAAACTCGGATACAAATCCTTTTTAGGTGGAAACATTACAGTTAGTCCTTTAAGTTTTTTGGAACAGACAGATTCCACTACTCCAGTTGTTCTTGAACTTTCAAGCTGGCAACTTTCAGATTTATGCGGGAGAAAACTACTTAAACCTAAAGTCAGTGTTATAACCTTAATTGTTCCTGATCATCAGAACTGGTATCACTCTATGGAAAAATATGTTGCTGATAAAAAACTGATTTATGCAGATCAGGATAAAACAGATTACACACTTTGCAATGCCAGCGATGACTGGGGTAAAATTTTTGCGAAGGAAACAAAAGCAAAAGTTATTTTTTATGACAATAAAAACCTGCCAGAAAATTTACTTGTTCCAGGAAAGCATATGCAGCAGAATGTAAAAACAGCCTGTCTTGCTGTTGCTGCTTTTTCAGAAAATAAATACACATATGAACAGGTTCTAAAAGTAATGAAGACTTTTCCAGGAATTGAACATCGTCTGGAATTTTTTTATGAATGGAAATGTAATGATATAACATACAGGTTTTTCAATGACAGTGCTGCAACTGTTCCAGAAGCCGCAAGTGCTGCTTTAGAAGCCTTTACGGAACCTGTTCATTTAATTACGGGAGGAACAGATAAACTCTGTGACTTTACTCCTTTAGCATTAAATCTTTCAAAAGCAAAAACAGTTCGTACTCTTGCCGGAACAGGAACGGATAATCTGAACAAAGTTTTGCAGCAGCATAATTTTTCTATTCCACCTGAATTTGAATCTTTAGAAACACTGCTTAAAAATCTGAAACATCAATTTGAAAATACAAAAACCGAAAAGAACAACAGGATTCAGATTGTACTTTTTTCACCCGGAGCAACAAGCTTTGGAATGTTTAAAAATGAATTCGACAGAGGAACAACTTTTAAAACATCTGTAAAGCAGATTTTTGTCTGATTGATATAATCATATTTTTTTCAATATCATCTGAAAAATAAAACAATTAGTTTCTAAACAGAAATTTGCTGGTATAAATGGCTCCACCATAGAGTATGGTAAAAGTTATGCACAAATAAATCTGTCCGCCACAATACCAGAACGCCTCAATCATAGCCGGAATTACAGAAAAAAGAATTGTAACTAAAACAGCAACAATGAAAAACAGAATTCCATTTGAAAAAGAATTTATACAGGAAACTATCATCATTTTTAAGGAAATCAGCAGGAATACAAAAAGTACAGGTTTAATAAAAAGTGAAAAATCACAAAGCGTAATTCCTGTAGATAAGACTTTGTATGGAATAAAAACAGAGCAGAAACCTGCAAAACATGGAAACAGATTATCAAAAAAATAATCCGTATGTTTTAAAGATAAAAGCAAAAGTAAAACACTTATGACAATAAAAGGAATTAAAGTTTCATACAGATAAAAATGTGAAAATAAAAGCCAGAAATTTCTTGGCGGAACATAGGACTTAAAAATAAAAAGAGCATAAAGTGCAGTAAAAATCAGACTTGAAATAACAGAAATACAGAAACAGGTTATATTGGTTTTATTGATTAAGCGACCCGAAACAGGTGCCAGATATGTCTGTATAAAAAAAGAAAAGGGAATAATTAACAGCAAAAATAAGTACATAACTGCACTTTACATCAATTCAGGCTAAAAAACAAGTGCTATAATAAGTTCTCTTAATTAAAAATCAAAACATTTTACTTAGAAATTCATAAAATATTTTATCAGTACTAGACATTTACTGTCATTTTCTGATAATATATTCTATATGCTTTACACGTTTATTATTTTGCACAACTTGTCAATGTAAAATAATACGAAGGAGGATCGTTGGCGGATAATAAGGGAATGCGG